>Ga0080064_1001078_pt1 | contig 60815 bp, 49 predicted proteins | sample Subgrocontami54m_FD_69260 | JGI IMG/M metagenome (GOLD analysis project Ga0080064, IMG submission 69260) | Subsurface groundwater microbial communities from S. Glens Falls, New York, USA - GMW46 contaminated, 5.4 m (SPADES assembly) (version 2) ... | reverse complement strand
GGTCGGCCAGGCTCGGTCGATGCGCCCCCCGAGATCCCGCTCGATCGGATCGCCGCCCACCCCTACCAACCCCGACCCACGATCGATCGGGCCGACCTCGAGGCGCTCGCGGCGAGCATCGCGGAGCACGGCGTGCTCCAGCCCATCCTCGTGACCGAGACGCTCCAGGGTTACCAGCTGATCGCCGGGGAGCGGCGGGTCCGCGCCGCGCGGATGGCCGGACAGACGCGGATCCCCGCGATCGTCCGCCAGCTGGCCGACCAGGATCAACTCGAGATCGCGCTGGTCGAGAACCTTCAGCGGGCCGACCTTGGCGCGCTCGAGGAGGCCTCAGCCTACCGGCGCCTGATCGACGAGTTCGGGCTGTCCCAGGAAGAGGTCGCTCACAAAGTTGGCCGAGCCCGATCGAGCGTGGCCAACTCGCTCCGCCTGCTCGAGCTCGATCCGGAGGTCCGGGCGGCACTCGCCGGGGGTTCGATCAGCGAGGGTCACGCCCGGGCGATGGCCAGCCTCGATCATCCGAGTCAGATCGGCCTGCTCCAGATCGTCATCGCCCGCGGGATCTCGGTCCGCCAGACCGAGGAGCTCGCTCGCCGGTTGCGCGAGCCGAGGCAAACGGCAGCGATCGAGCCACGAGCGGGCGACCCTGACTCGGAGCGCGTCGAGGAGGATCTCCGGCGTGCGCTCGGGACGAAGGTGTCGCTCGCCCGGACCCGCCGCGGCGGTCGGATCGTGATCGAGTTCTACAGCGATGAGGAGCTCGGGAGGCTCTATGACCGCCTGACCGGAGGCCCTGCGTGACCGAACGGATCACCAACCAATCGGCCGCCGCGAGTTCGGCGGCAGCGAGTTCCGCCCCGACGGCTGCCGGTCCAAAAGCCGCCGTGCCACGCAAGACGTCCCGGAAGGGCGCCGTTGGCAATTACACCGCCGAGAGCATCCAGGTCCTCGAGGGCCTCGAGGCGGTCCGTCGCCGGCCCGGCATGTACATCGGCTCGACCGACGCCCGCGGCCTCCATCATCTGGTCTGGGAAGTCGTCGACAACTCGATCGACGAGGCGATGGCCGGGCACGCCACCCGGATCGACGTGACGATCGCGGCCGACGGCCAGGTCACCGTCCAGGATGACGGCCGCGGCGTGCCCGTCGGCAAGCACTCGACCGGCAAGGACGCCCTCGAAGTCGTCCATACCGTGCTCCATGCCGGCGGCAAGTTCGGCGGTGGCGGATACAAGGTCTCGGGCGGCCTCCACGGGGTTGGAGTCAGCGTCGTCAACGCCCTGTCGGAGTGGCTCCGCGTCGAGAGTGCCCGGGACGGCAACGTATGGGCCCAGGAGTACAGCCGCGGCAAGCCGACCAGCCCGGTCAAGAAGATCGGGCCGTCGGCGGGTCGCCACGGGACGCGGACGATGTTCCGGGCCGACACCGAGATGTTCGAGACGGTCGACTACTCGTTCGAGATGATCAGCCAGCGATTGCGCGAGTCGGCGTACCTCAACAAGGGGATCTGGATCCGGTTCGTCGACGAGCGAGAGGACCGGGAGCGGTCGTTTTACTTCGAAGGCGGCCTGATGTCCTTCGTCCGGCACATGAACCGGAACAAGGAGACGCTCACCCAGCGCCCGATCTACGTCGAGCGACGCGAGGGGAGCACGACGGTCGAGGTCGCTCTCCAGTACAACGACACCTACACCGAGAACGTCCTCGCCTTCGCCAACAACATCAACACCGTCGACGGTGGGTCCCACGTCACCGGTTTCCGGGCCGCCCTCACCAGTTCGCTCAACGATTGGGCGCGCAAGGCGGGCGTGCTCAAGGACAACGACCCGAACCTGAGCGGCGACGACGTTCGCGAGGGTCTCACGGCGGTGATCAGCGTCAAGCTGGTGGAGCCTCAGTTCGAGGGTCAGACCAAGGCCAAGCTGGGCAACGCCGAGGTCAAGGGCCAGGTCCAGACCGTCGTCTCGGACGGCCTGACCCAGTACCTCGAGGAGAACCCCGGTGACGGCCGTCGGATCATCGAGAAATGCCTCACGGCCTCGCGTGCGCGTGAAGCGGCGCGCAAGGCGCGCGACCTGGTCATCCGCAAGGGCGCGCTCGATGGCCTGAGCCTGCCTGGCAAGCTGGCCGACTGCCAGGAGCGCGACCCCGAGCGGAGCGAGCTGTTCATCGTCGAGGGCGACTCGGCCGGCGGCTCGGCCAAGCAGGGCCGGGATCGGCGCTTCCAGGCGATCCTGCCCCTCCGAGGCAAGGTCCTCAACGTGGAGAAGGCCCGTCTCGACAAGATCGTCGCCAGCGAGAACGTTCGACCCCTGATCATCGCTCTCGGGGCGGGGATCGAAGGGATCGGCGATAGCTTCGACATCACGAAGCTGCGCTATCACCGGGTCATCATCATGACCGACGCCGATGTCGACGGCGCCCATATCCGAACCCTCCTCCTGACCTTCTTCTACCGGCACATGCCCCAGGTGATCGAACAGGGCTACCTGTACATTGCCCAGCCACCGCTCTATCGGGTCAGCACGGGCAAGGTGACCCGCTACGCCAGCTCCGAGAAGGAGCGCGACTCGATCGTCAAGCAGTTCAACGTGAAGAACCTGTCCGTCCAGCGGTTCAAGGGCCTCGGTGAGATGAATGCCGACCAGCTCTGGGACACGACGATGAACCCGGAGACCCGGACCCTGCTCCAGGTCGACAGCGAGAACGCCGCGGTCGCCGACGAGATCTTCACGATGCTGATGGGCGAGAAGGTCGCCCCGCGCAAGGACTTCATCAAGACCGAGGCGCGCAAGGTCCAGAATCTTGACGTCTGACCTGGCCTCGGCCGTGCGTCCGACGGTCACGGGTGGGCCGGTCTTCGAGTTCGAGCCGCACAACTGCTTCGCCTGCGGCGAGCTCAACGAGCACGGCCTCCACCTCCAGCTCCACCTCGGCGAGCGGCGATCGTGGACCGACCTGACCCTCGACGCGCGGTTCGAGGGCTGGGCCGGGATCGCCCATGGCGGGATCGTCGCCACCGTTCTCGACGAGGTCATGGCCTGGTCGCTCGTCGCCGAGGACAACTGGGGCGTGACGGCGCGGATGACGGTCGACTACAAGCGGCCGCTGCCGATCGGGCAGCCTCTGCACGCCGAGGGCTGGGTCGTGCGGACCCGACGCCGGCTGGTCGACGCGGCCGCCCAGGTCACCGACAGGGACGGCACGATCCTGGCCACCGCCGAGGCGGTCTACCTGGCCGCCGACCCGACCCGCAAGCGGGAGCTCCAGCGCCGCTACGGCTACCGGATCCGGGCGGCCCGCGGTGAGGACACCGCTGCGCCGGACACCGGGGATCGCTCGTGAGCGCCCGGACGGCCACGAGCCCCGAGCGCATCGTCGCCGCCCGCCCGGTCGAGGACGCGTCCAGCGGCAACCCCGTCGCGGGATCCGCGGTCACCGCCCGCGCGGTCGCCCTGGTCGACGCCCGCCGACCGATCGCCGAGGCGCTCGGACGCAGCCTGGCCGACCTGGTCGGCGATCCGGCCACCCTGAGCTCCGTCCTGACCCGCGGATTCGCCGAACTGGCCGATCCCGAGTACCTCGAGGGCCAGCGCCGGATCGCCCCGGGGATCGGGCGCCTGTACGGGGTGCGCTGGCCGCTGACGGCCGCGGTGGAGCGCGGATTCCGCACCGCCGCTCGTGGCCAGTCCACGGCGGGCTTCCTCGAGGTCGCCGAGCGCCTGTTCGCCGAGCCCGAGCTCGAGCCGCGCTGGTTCGCCTTCGGCCTGCTCGATCGACTGCTGCCGGACGATCCGGAGCGCGCCTGGCAACTCCTCCGCCGCGCCGCCCGCGAGGCGGGCGACTGGATCACCGTCGACAGTCTCGCCCACCCGGTCGGTCGGGGGATCGTCCTCGAGCCGTACCGCTGGGCCGAGCTCGACTCGCTCGTCTTCTCGCCGTCGCGCTGGGAGCGCCGGCTGGTCGGATCGACCGTGGCGACCCTCCCGTTCATCGATCACCGTCGGGGCCGGACCCCGGACGTCGCCAGACACGGCCTCGACCTGGTCGACGAGCTGATCGGCGACTCCGAGCCGGACGTGCAGAAGGCACTCGCCTGGGCGCTCCGTTCGCTGGTCCTGGTCGACCCAATGGCGGTCGCCGCCTACGTCGAGCGGACCGCCGAGAACGCGGCCGCCGCCAACGACGGCCAGCGGGCCTGGGTCCTCCGCGACACCCTGGCCAAGCTCCCTGCCGACACCGCGGCACGGGTCCGAACCCGCCTCGATGGGATCCGCCGCCGGGCCGGCGAACCGTCCAGCTCGCGTGCCGCCGCCACCGCGGCCCGTTTTGCCGGGGAGGCCGGGTTGCCCGACCCGAGGCGCCATCGCGACCGCTTCCCCGATCCCTCGGCAACCCAGGAGATGCGTAGGCCGTGACCGACAACATCGGCGATATCCGGTCGATCCGCATCGAGGACGAGATGCGGACCAGCTACCTCGATTACGCGATGAGCGTGATCGTGGCCCGCGCCCTGCCGGATGTCCGCGACGGCCTCAAACCGGTCCATCGCCGGATCCTGTACACGATGGGCGAGATGGGCCTGAGCGGCACCAGCGCCTATCGGAAGTGTGCCGCGATCGTCGGCGAGGTGATGGGCAAGTACCACCCGCACGGGGACGTCGCCCTGTACGACGCGCTGGTCCGCCTGGCCCAGGACTTCTCGATGCGCTATCCGCTGGTCGACGGCCAGGGCAACTTCGGGTCGGTCGACGGCGATAGCGCCGCGGCGATGCGCTACACCGAGGCGCGGCTGACCGCGATCGCGGCCGAGATGCTGGCCGACATCGACAAGGAGACCGTCGACTTCGTCCCGAACTACGACGGGACCCAGCAGCAGCCGTCGGTCCTGCCAGCCAAGCTGCCGAACCTGCTGGTCAACGGATCGTCGGGCATCGCGGTCGGGATGGCGACCAACATCCCGCCCCACCACCTTGGCGAGATCACCGACGCGACGATCGCCCTGATCGACGATCCCCAGCTCACCTCGGATGAGCTGTGCACCTACGTCCTCGGCCCGGACTTCCCGACCGGGGGGACGCTGTTCCGGTTCGAGACCCGGCGCAACCCGATCACCGGCGAGACCGAGACGGTCGATGCGGTCCGCGAGATGTACGCCCACGGTCGTGGGCGGGTGGTCGTCCGGGCGCAGGTGGCGTTCGAGGAGACTCGCTCGGGCAAGACCGCGATCATCGTGACCGAGCTGCCCTACCAGGTGAACAAGTCGGCGCTGATGGAGAAGATCGCCGATCTCGTCACCGGCAAGCGGATCGAGGGGATCTCCGACCTGCGCGACGAGTCGGATCGCGACGGGATGCGGATCTATATCGAGCTCAAGAAGGACTTCAACCCGCACAAGGTCCTCAACAACCTGTTCAAGCACACGGCGATGTCGTCGGCGTTCAACCTGAACATGCTGGCCCTGGTCGACGGGCAGCCGCTGACCCTGTCGCTCAAGGCCGTCCTCCAGCACTACATCGACCATCGCCGCGAGATCATCCGGCGGCGGACCGAATTCGATCTGGGCAAGGCGCGCGCCCGGGCGCACATCCTCGAAGGGCTCAAGATCGCCCTCGACAACCTCGACGCGGTGATCAAGACGATCCGCGGATCGGCCGACGTCGACAAGGCCCGGACCAACCTGATGGCCCGCTTCCAGCTGTCCGAGCTCCAGGCCCAGGCCATCCTCGACATGCGACTCGCCCGGCTGGCCGCCCTCGAGCGCCAGAAGATCGAAGAGGAGTACCTGGCGGTCATCCAGCTGATCGCCGAGCTCGAGGACATCCTGGCCAACCCCGGCCGGGTCCTCGGGATCATCAAGGACGAGCTGAGCGAACTCAAGCGCAAGTACGCCGGCGAGCGCCGGACCCGGATCGTCGACGACTCCGACCGGGAGATGACCGACGAGGACCTGATCGCCGATGAGGACGTGGTCGTCACGATCAGCGGCCGCGGCTACATCAAGCGCCAGCCGGTTGCCACCTACCGCCGCCAGCATCGCGGCGGGAAGGGGATCATCGGCCACGTGACCCGCGAGGAGGACGCGGTCGAGCACCTGCTCGTCGCGACCACCCACGACTGGGCCCTGTTCTTCACCAACCGGGGCCGGGTGTTCAGCTCGAAGGTCCACCAGATCCCCGATGCCAGCCGCCAGGCCAAGGGGATGCCGATCATCAACCTGCCCGGCGTCCAGGTCGAGTCGGGCGAGGTCCCGATGGCCACGATCACCCTGCACGACTTCACGCCCGGCACGTATCTCGTCCTGGCGACCCGCGGCGGGATCATCAAGAAGACCCCCCTCGAACAGTTCGAGAAGGTCCGCTCGAGCGGGATCATCGCGATCACCCTCGACGAGGATGACGAGCTGGCCTGGGTCGACACGGCGACCGGCGCCGACGACATCATCATCGCCACGGCGCTCGGCAAGATCGCCCGCTTCCACGAGACCGAGGTCCGGCCGATGGGTCGCCCGGCCGCCGGCGTGATCGGCATCCGGCTGGCCCGCAAGGGCGACACGGTGATCTCGATGAGCGTGGTCCAGCCCGACGCCGACCTGCTCGTCCTGACCGAGACCGGCTACGGCAAGCGGGTCCCATTGACCGAGTTCCGGGTCAAGCATCGCGGCGGCCAGGGGGTCGGGCTGATCGCCCTCGAGGGTCGCAAGACCGGCGACGTTGCCGCGGTCCAGCAGGTCACCGAGTCGGATGAGGAGCTGTTCCTGATCAGCTCGGGCGGTCAGGTCATCCGGACCGAGACCAACTCGATCAACCGCTACAGCTCGGGCGCCCGCGGGGTGATCGTGATGCGCCTGGCCGAGGGCGACCGGGTCGTCGCGATCGGGGCCTTCCGGGCTGGACTGGCGGACCAGGGAGCCATCGAGGACAATGACCCCCCGGGCGACGGCCCGACGGCGTGAGGTGAACCGGTGACGCAGTTCGGCGGGGAGGAGGCGCCCGTGTACGCGGACCGCTTCGACATCTACACCGGGAACGCGAACCCGGATCTCGCCCAGAAGATCTGCCGCTATCTGGGCGTCGAGATCGGCCGGGCCGAGGTCTTCCAGTTCGCCAACGAGAACATCTTCGTCAAGATCCTGGACAACGTCCGGGAGAAGGACGTGTTCATCGTTCAGCCAACCAGCCACCCGGTCAACCAGTCGATCATGGAACTCCTGATCATGGTCGACGCGTTCAAGCGGGCGAGCGCCGGCCGGATCACCGCGGTCATCCCGTTCTACAGCTACGGTCGATCGGACAAGAAGGACCAGCCGCGGGTCCCGATCACCGCGCGCCTGATCGCCGACATGATCACCGTGGCCGGCGCGGACCGGGTCCTGACCCTCGACCTCCACCAGGGCCAGATCCAGGGCTTCTTCAACATCCCGGTCGACGAGCTGACGGCCGTCCACATCCTGTCGAACTACTTCCGGACCAAGCACCTCGAGGATCTCGTGGTCGTCACCGACCTCGGGTTCGCCAAGCGCGCCCGCGCGTTCGCCGAGCTGGTCGATGCCCCGCTGGCGATCATCGAGAAGCGGCGCGTCGGCAACCTCGACCGGGCCGAGCTGATGAACGTCATCGGTGAGGTCAAGGGCAAGCGGGCGGTCATCGTCGACGACGAGATCGACACGGCCGGGACGCTGATGGAGATCGTCCGGGCGCTCGATCGCGAGGGCGTGAGCGAGATCTATGCCTGTGCCACCCACGGGGTCCTGTCCGCCGACGCGGTCGATCGGATCCGCGAATCGAGCCTCCGCGAGCTGATCCTGACCGACTCGATCCCGCTCCCGCCGGCCAAGCGGATCAGCAAGATCAAGACCTTCTCGATCGCGCCGCTCATCGGCGAGGCGATCAAGCGGATCCATCGGGGCGAATCGGTCGGGGCGCTGTTCAGCAGCGATGTCGCGCTCACCCAGCAGATGCTGATGTGGGAGGACGGCGTCGCCCGGACGCTCGACCTAAGCGAAGACGAAGGCGAAGAGCCTCCGCCACCGACCCCCATCCGAGCCACCCGGATCGCCTCGCGCTTCGCGGCCACCCGGCCGGGCGACCGATGAGCCTCCAGCTCCATCAACCCGATGGCAAGGGCGGCCTCGACAAGCGACCGGCCGACGCCGACTGGCGGCGCCAGTTGCGCAGCACGCGCTGGGGTTCCGGGTTGCGCCACAAGCGCCTGCCGGCTCTGGCCAACCCCGAGATGGACCCGACCCCGACGGCGATCTCGGTCGCGTTCTGGGTGACCCTCGCCGTGGTCACCCTGATCGTCCTGATCCTGGGCTACGGCACCGGCTTCTGGCACGTCCGCGGCTGAGCCCGGAGGCGCCCCAGCGCGCCAGAGCCGACCTCCGTTCCGGCGGCCGTCGAGCGTTCCTCGCCTATACTGACGGCCCATGCTTGGCTTCCTGAACCGGTTCGTCGACTCGAACGAACGCGAGATCAAACGGATCCAGCCGGTGGTCGACGAGGCGAACGAGCTCGAGCCCGGGCTCGAGGCCCTGTCGGACGCCGAAATCCGGTCGCGCTTTGACGAGCTGCGCAGCGAGATCCTCGAGATCGCCCAGCCCGACGAACCGTCCGACGACGAGCTCCATCATCCCGATCTCGAGCGCCGCCGCGAGCTGGCCAAGGCGCGCCGGACCAAGGAGAACGAGCTCATCCAGGCGGGCCTCGACAATGTCCTCCCGGATGTCTTCGCGATGGCCCGCGAGGCGATGCGCCGGACGCTCGGGATGCGCCACTTCGACGTCCAGCTCATCGGTGGCGCGGTCCTCCACCAGGGCAAGATCGCCGAGATGCGGACCGGCGAGGGCAAGACCCTGGTCGGCCCGCTGGCGGCCATCCTCAACGCGATGACCGGGCGCGGGGTCCACGTCGTCACCCCCAACGACTACCTTGCCCGGCGCGACCCGCAATGGATGGGCCCGATCTTCCACTTCCTGGGGGTCAGCGTCGGGATGATCACCCACGACGCCAGCTTCGTGTTCGAGCCGGGCTACCCGACCAGCGACGAGCGGCTGGTCAACCTGCGCCCGGTCGAGCGCCGCGAGGCCTACGCCGCCGACGTGACCTACGGCACCAACAACGAATTCGGCTTCGACTACCTGCGCGACAACATGGTCGCCGAGCTCGACCAGCGGGTCCAGCGAGGCCGGAGCTTCGCGATCGTCGATGAGGTCGACAACATCCTGATCGACGAGGCCCGGACACCGCTGATCATCAGCGGCCAGGCCGAGGAGTCGGCCGACAAGTACTTCACCTTTGCCCGGCTGGTCCCCCGCCTGGTGGCTCGCCAGGAAGGCGCCGAGGAGGGTGGCGACTTCTTCGTCGACCTCAAGGATCGGGCGGTCAGCCCGACCGAGGAGGGCATCTCCAAGATGGAGAAGTGGCTCGGGGTCGCCAACATGTACGACGCCGACCCGACTCTCGCTCGCCACTTCGAGCAGGCCCTCCGCGCCCACGCGATCTACAAGCGCGACCGCGACTACATCGTCAAGGACGGCGAGATCATCATCGTCGACGAGTTCACCGGCCGCCAGATGCCCGGCCGACGCTGGAGCGAGGGTCTCCACCAGGCGGTCGAGGCGAAGGAGGGCCTGCGGGTCCAGCGCGAATCGGTGACCCTGGCCACGATCACCTTCCAGAACTACTTCCGGCTGTACGACAAGCTGGCCGGGATGACCGGCACGGCGATGACCGAGGCCGAGGAGTTCCACAAGATCTACAACCTCGAGGTCGTGGCCATCCCGACCCACCGGCCGATGGTCCGCGAGGACGAGGCGGACCTCGTCTACCGCAACGAGCAGGGCAAGTTCGCGGCCCTGATCGAGGAGATCGTGGAGATGCAGGAGGACGGCCGGCCCGTTCTCGTCGGGACCGTCTCGGTCGAGAAGTCGGAGGTCCTGTCCGAGCTGCTCAAGCGGCGCGGGGTCAAGCACGAAGTCCTCAACGCCAAGTTCCACGAGAAGGAGGCCCCGATCGTCGCCCAGGCCGGGCGCACCGGGGCGGTCACGATCGCCACCAACATGGCCGGCCGCGGGACGGACATCCTGCTCGGCGGCAACCCGGCCGGTCTGGCCAGCGAGATCCTCCATCGGCGCGGGCTCAACCCGGCCGAGGTGGACCGCGAAACGTACGACGCGGCCCTGGCCGAGGCGAAGGCGATCTGCGACGAGGACCACGTTCGGGTGGTTGAGGCCGGCGGGCTGCACATCATCGGCACCGAGCGTCACGAGAGCCGCCGGATCGACAACCAGCTCCGTGGCCGGGCCGGGCGCCAGGGCGACCCGGGCACGTCACGCTTCTACCTGTCGCTCGACGACGACCTGATGAAGCGCTTTGCGTCGGATCGGGTCGCCGGTCTGATGGAGCGGATGGGTCTCGAGGACGACGTGGCCATCGAGTCGCGCCTGGTCAGCAAGACCATCGAGAGCGCCCAGAGTCGGGTCGAGGGGTTCAACTTCGACATCCGAAAGCGGGTTGTCGAGTTCGACGACGTGATCAACAAGCAGCGCGAGACGATCTACGCCGAGCGCGACAAGGTCCTCCGCAACGAGGACCTTGGCGAGACCGTGATCGGCTTCCTGGACGAAGAGGTCGACGCCATGCTCGCCCAGTTCGCCGGCGGCGAGGCGGTCGAGGAGTGGAACCTCGAGGGCCTCGAGGCGGCGCTCCGGGCGATGGGCCTCGACGGCCCGGGCACCACCGAGGACGAGCTCTGGGAGGTCGGCGGGCAGGCGGCGCTGCGCGAGCATCTCCACACGCTGGTCGACGCCCGGCTCGAGGCCAAGGGACAGGAGGTCGGCGAGGCCGACTGGACGATGATCGAGCGGCTGGTCCTGTTGCGCACGATCGACTCGCTGTGGGTCGAGCACCTGACCGAGCTGGACGACATGCGCCGTGGGATCGGCCTGCGCGGCTACGCCCAGCAGGACCCGCTCAACGAGTTCCGGCGCGAGGCGTTCTCGCTGTACACCGAGCTGCAGGGACTGATCCGCCACCAGCTGGCCAACACGATCTTTCGGGTCACCGTGACCCGCGAGGCGGCGCCACCGCCACCGACCGCCCTGCCGATGCCCGACGCGGCGACGCTCGATGCACTGCGCGGGGCGGCCGACGCCAACGGCTCCGGAAACGGCGCCGGACGGGCGGCCGGACCGATTGCCCGCGGGCTGCCCAGTGGACCGGTCACCCGGGGGGTCCGGGAGAACCTCGGCGATGCGGTCCTGGGAGGCGGTTCGGCCGCCGCCGGCGGGTCCGGGGCGTTCCGACCGGGCTACGCCCCGGATGGTCGGCGGATGGGCCGCAACGACGTCTGTTTCTGCGGCTCGGGGCTGAAGTACAAGAAGTGCCACGGCGCTTGATCGCGGGGTCCGCCGGCCGCCGCGAGCGGTGATCCGCGACATCGGGCGCCTGCTCCTCGTCACGGGCGCGATCGTCGTCGGTGTGGCGGTCTATGGCACCTTCCGGATCTGGGACCAGGGACGCCAGGACGAGCGCCGGCCGGCGGGCGCGCTGGTCGTCCTCGGCGCCGCCCAGTACGACGGCCGACCATCGCCCGTGTTGGCCGCCCGGCTCGATCACGCCGTCGCGCTGTTCCTCACCGGCGACTACCACTGGTTCGTCGTGACCGGCGGCAAGGCGGATGGGGATCGAACGACCGAGGCCGCGGTCGCTCGCGCGTACGCCCTCGAACGAGGCGTGCCGGACGATCGGATCCTGGTCGAGGACCGTGGCCGAACCACCCTCGAGTCGCTCCGCTCGGTGACCGAGATCGTGCACGCCAAGGGGATCGCTGACGCGGTCTTCGTGTCCGACCCGCAGCACATGCTGCGGGTCCTGCGGATGGCCGCCGACCTCGGTCTGACCGCCTGGGGCTCACCGACACCGACCGGCCCGCTCGCGACGGACCCGCCGCGGCTGGCCGTGGCCTACGTCCACGAGCTCGGTGCGCTGGCCTTCTACCTGGTCGGCGGCGGCGATCCGGCCGGCGAGCTCGGCGAGCCGCGCTAGGCCCGCCCGCCGGGCGCGGGGTCGCACCGGTCGCGGAACGACGCCCAAACGGCCCCAAAAACGTGCTCGGGCGACCGTTTCCCCTCTTGGCGGAAGGGGCTTGTCCCGGTATACTGGGCCAAGTCTCGGTCGGACCGGCTCGGAGGGGGCCGTTTTCCGACCCGAACCCGCGACACCGCCGCCTTTCCCCGCCCACGTAGAGAGGGAATCGTGAAGCAGGCCGAGGACGCATCGTTCATCGATCTCATCGCCTGCGAGCGTGACTGTCGGACTTGCAGCTACGCCGCCGCCCTCGACTGCGATGGCAATTGCGGTGTCTGTCCTCACAACGGGTATTGCCCCTGCGTGAACCCCGTCGTCGCCCGGAGCAAGACGGCCCTGCGCCTGATCGAGCTCCGTCCGATCCTCCTCCAGGAAGCCCAAGCGAGCCGCTCCTAGGTGGACGCGGCCGCCATTCGCGACCTGGCTGAACGGATCCGGTCGACCTCGGGGAGGCTTTGACCTCGCCGGCAAGACGAATCGGGTCGGCCAGCTCGAGGCCCTGACCCAGGAACCCGGGTTCTGGGACGACCAGACCACCGCCCAGAGCGTTCTTCGTGAGGCCGATGGGCTGCGCGGCGAGATCGGCCTGTGGCAGGGCCTGCTGGATCGGACCGTCGAACTGCTGACCGTGCTCGAGCTGGTCGACGAGTCGGCCGACCCGGAGCTCGAAGCCGAGCTCGATCGGACCGCCGCCAGCCTCGACCGGGACTTCTCGGTGGCGCGGACCCAGCTCCTGTTCTCGGGTCCGTACGACGCCGGCTCGGCAATCCTGTCGATCAGCGCCGGTGCCGGTGGGACGGAGGCGACCGACTGGGCCGAGATGCTCCTCCGGATGTACCTCCGCTGGGCCGAGCGGCATCGCTTCGCCACTGAGATCGTCGACCGCCTGGAGGGTGAGCAGGCCGGGATCAAGAGCGCAACGGTCGAGGTCGAGGGTCGCTACGCGTATGGCTACCTGCGAGCCGAGCGGGGCGTCCACCGGTTGGTCCGGATCAGTCCGTTCGATGCCCAGAACCGACGCCAGACGACGTTCGCCCTGGTCGAGGTCATGCCCGAGGCGGAGGACGACATCGAGATCGAGCTCGACTGGGACGACATCCGGGTCGACACCTACCGCAGCCAGGGTGCCGGCGGGCAGCACGTCAACAAGACCGACTCGGCGGTGCGGCTGACCCACCTGCCGACCGGGATCGTCGCCCAGAGCCAGAACGAGCGCTCGCAGACCCAGAACAAGGAAACGGCCATCAAGGTCCTCAAGGCGCGCCTGCTCGAGCGCGCCCTGGCCGAGAAAGAGGCCCAGCTGCGGGCGCTCAAGGGCGTCCACGTCGAAGCGGGCTGGGGGAACCAGATCCGGAGCTACGTCCTGCACCCCTACCAGATGGTCAAGGACCTCCGGACGAACCACGAGACGAGCAACACCACGGCCGTGCTCGACGGCGACCTCGACATCTTCATGCAGGCCGAGCTGGAGCGACTGGCCACCGAGGAGGGCCCGGTCGACGAGCCTCCGCTGGCCGGGACGGCCCAACGGTGAGCCGCGGATGACCGCTCGGCGGGGGACGTTGCCGGTGGCGCTCACCGGGACCACCTTTCGGCCCGTTCGGGTCGACGAGCTGGACGCCTGCGCAGCGCTCTGGCGCGACTCGATCAACGACTATCTCCGGCCGCTCAACCTGCCCGAGGTGCCCGACGAGCTCGGACCGATCGGCCGGCTCTATCGCCACACCCAGTCGACCGACCCGGATCGGTTCATCGTGGCCACCGTGCCCCAGGCCGGAGGCCCGAATGGCGAGCGGATCGTCGCCTTCGGCTCGGCCGTGGAGCGCGGCCGGATCTGGTTCCTGTCGATGCTGTTCGTCCACCCGGACAGCCAGGGCCAGGGGCTCGGCCGAGCGATCTTCGAGCGGCTGCTCCCGGACCCGGACCATCCCGGGTCGCTGGCGACCGCGGTCGACAGCCTCCAGCCGATCTCCACAGCGCTGTACGCCGGGTATGGGATTGCGCCGCGGATGCCGATCCTCGACCTCCGTGGCGAGATCACCCGCCCCGAGGCGTTCCCGGCCTTGCCATCGGGGATCGTCCCGGTGGCCTTCGAGGAGATCGCCAGCGGCCCGCCAAGCGGCTCCGGCCATCGTGCCCTCGCCGATGCCATCGATGCGCTCGATCGTGACCTGCTCGGCGCCGAGCACCCCCTCGAACACCGCTACCTGCGGACGGAGAACCGCCGCGGCTTCCTGTATCGCGGGCCAGACGGCGAGCCGATCGGCTATGGCTACGCCGCCGAGGCCGGCCGGATCGGTCCGATCGCCGTCCGCGACGAGTCGCTCATGGAGGCGCTCGTCGGACACCTGGCGGCGGCCGTGCCCGCGCGTGGCGCGCGGGGCGTGTGGGGCACTGGCGATCCGCCCCGGCTCGTGGCGACCCTCCTGGCGGCGGGGCTCCGGATCGATGGCGCCCCACTGATGATGTGCTGGGATCGCCCGTTTGCCGACTTCCGGCGCTATCTGCCGATCTCGCCCGGGTTGCTCTGACGGCCGCGACGGCCGCGAGCGTGGTAGCCTCGGCCTGACGTGGCTCCCTCGTCTGTGCCTGCGGTCGGAGCCGGGAAGCACGAGACCGACCGTCCGGGTCAGTCCGGACCGCCGCCACGGAGCAGACCGTGACCCTGGCTCCCCTCCGAGCCGCCGCTCGCTCGCACCGCCAGCGCCCCGTCGGACTCGCCCCGACCGAGGCGACGGTCGACGGCGCCGTGGTCGTCCTGCACGACGTGACCAAGACCTACCCCAACGGCAACGTCGCCCTGCGTGACGTGGACCTGGTCGTGCCCGAGGGCGACTTCGTGTTCCTGGTCGGGCCGTCGGGGGCCGGCAAATCGACAATCATCAAGCTGCTCATTCGCGATGAGATCGCGACGTCGGGGGTGGTCATCCTCGATGGCCAGGACCTGGCCCGCCTCGCCCGCCGGGCCGTCCCCCGGATCCGGCGCAAGATCGGGATCATCTTCCAGGACTTCAAGCTGCTGCCGACCAAGACCGTCTGGGAGAACGTCGGGTTCGCCCTCGAGGTCACCGGGACGCCGCGGCGCGAGATCGGCCCGGCGGTCGATCGGGTCCTGTCCCTGGTCGGACTGGCGGCCCAGGCGCGCCAGCTGCCGAGCACCCTGTCGGGTGGTGAGCAGCAGCGCACGGCGATCGCCCGGGCGCTGGTCCACGATCCGCGCCTGATCATCGCCGACGAGCCGACCGGCAACCTCGACCCGCTGATCAGCTGGGAGATCCTCCAGCTTCTGCTCCGGATCAACGAGCTCGGGGTCACCGTCCTGATGGCGACTCACAACGCCGAGATCGTGACCGCCCTGCGAAAACGGGTCGTCGCCCTCGAGGAGGGCCGGATCATCCGCGACGAAGAGGCGGCGGCCTATCACCGTGAGGACTGAGCGCCGGTGATCTCGTTCGTGGTCTTCAGCCTGCGGCGCGCCTGGCAGGGCTTCTGGCGGAACGCGGTGATGAGCCTGGCCGCCACGGCCACGATGATCTTCATGCTCGTCCTGCTGTCTGGCTTCTTCGTCGTCCTGACCGGGCTCAACGCCGGTCTCGAGTTCGTCGAGCAGAAGGTCCAGATCGTGGCCGACGTCCGGGCGACCGCCCCACCGGCGGCGATCGACGGCCTGGTCGCCCAGCTGGCCCAGCGCCCCGAGGTCGCCTCGGTCGAGTACGTCGACCCGGCCGAGGCGCTCCAGCGCTTCCAGGACCGCCTCAAGGAGCAGGGCCGCGAGGATCTGACCAAGTTCCTCGACTCGAACCCGCTGCCCGGCTCGATTGAGGTCAAGCTCAAGGACCCGAAGGTGTTTGGCAACATCGTCGACGTCCTGCGGGCCGACCCATCCATCGAGCGAGTCAAGGAGGTCCAGGCGCTGGTCGACCGGGTCCTGACGGTGACCAACCTGCTCCGGACCGGGGGCTTGATCGTCCTCGCCCTGGTCGCGATCGTGGTCCTGTTCATCATCGTCAACACGATCCGCCTGGCGGTGGTCGCCCGGTCCGAGGAGATCGAGATCATGCGCCTCGTTGGCGCGTCGGATGCGTTCATCCGCTGGCCATTCATCTTTGAAGGCGCCCTGGTTGGGCTGATCGGGGCGACCGCCACGCTGGCCCTCCTGGCCCTCGGTGCGGCGCCGCTCGGTCGGGTGATGACCGGGTTCTTCGAGGTCCTGCCGCTCCAGCTCGGGGCGCTCGGGCGCGATCTGACCGTGATCGTCCTGGTGACCGGGACCGGGCTTGGCGTGCTCGGCTCGTGGGTCTCGGTTCGGAGCTACCTCCTCAAGTAGCTCGCCCGGCCGATCGGGCCGGCTCGTCGTACGCTGGGCGCCCGAACCGCGACAACCTGACTGGATCGACCGATGACCGACCCGCTCCCCAGCGCCGACCCACGGACAGCGCCCGACCCGTCCCCCGCTCCCGACGCCTCGATCGACCGCCCCCGTACCCGGGCCCGGCTGGCGATCGGTCGCCTGGCGATCGCGATCGTGGTCGTGGTGGCCGGGTCCGGGCTGTTCCTGTCCGGGTTCGCCCTCGGCTCGCTCAAGGCAACCACGCCGGGTACGCCGGCCGATGAGCAGACCGCCTTCGAACCGTTCTGGAATGCCTACCGGGCAATCACCCAGGACTATGCCGGGGCGCCGGTCGAGCGCAAGACGATCATCGATGGAGCGATCCGGGGGATGATCGCGGCCCTCGGCGATCCGTTCTCGCAGTACCTCAGCGGCGACGAGTACCGCAAGTCGCTGCAGGGTCTGAACGGGGCGTTCGAGGGCATCGGGGCGACGATCGAGACGCGCCGGCTGACCGGCAGCGGGGACTGCCCGACCCTGGGCGACGGCTGCGCCATGGTCGTGGTCCAGCCGATCGCGGGTGCGCCGGCGGACAAGGCCGGGTTACGGGCCGGCGATCGGATCACGGCCATCGATGGGATCACGGTCGACGGCCAGACCGCCGTCCAGGCCCTGACCCGGGTTCGCGGCCCCAAGGGCACGACGGTGACCCTCACGATCGTCCGCGACGGCGGTGCTCCGATCGCCCTGGCGATTGTCCGGGACGTGATCGTCCAGCCCCAGGTCGAGCGCAAGACGCTGGGCGGCGGAACGGTCGGCTACATCAAGCTGGCCGGCTTCAGCGACCAGGCTGCGCGCGACTTCGCGACGGCGGTCGGGGCGGACGTCGCCGCCGGTCGGCGCAAGATCGTGGTCGACCTGCGCGGCAACCCGGGCGGCTTCGTGACCGACGCACAACAGGTCATCAGCCAGTTCGTCCCGGCGGGGACCACGATCTTCTTCCAGCAGGACGCCGCCGGAACGCGGACCCCCACGCTGGCCCTGGCCGGTGGAGCTGCCACCGATCCGGCGATCCAGGTCGAGGTCCTGATCGACGCAGGGAGCGCATCGGCCAGCGAGATCGTGGCCGGCGCCATGCAGGACCTCGGCCGGGCCAGGCTGGTCGGGGCCAAGTCCTACGGCAAGGGCACGATCCAGGTCTGGCAACAGCTGCCGGACGACAACGGCGGCTTCCGGCTGACCATCTGGCGCTGGTTGACCCCGAAGGGGACCTGGATCCACGGCGTCGGCCTGCAACCCGACGTTCCGGTCGACACCGCTGGCGCGGCCGCGGGAACCGACCCAGTCCTCGACCGGGCCCTCCAGTTGCTCGACGCGCCGACAACCGGCCTGAACGACGCGATCGGGGCGGCGCGCGCCGCCTGACCGGAATCTGAGCGTTCCAGTGGTGTTTGGCCGGGCTTGCGCGGACCGGCACGTTCGTTTACGGTTGCCAGGAACGAAAGGAGGTGATGTGCAGTGATCGACCGTAGTAGCTGCACCACCTCGCAGGGAGTGGCCGTTTAGTCGGACACCCCTGCGGGTGGATGGAGCTTTCGAGCGCCGGTCCGAGAGGGCCGGCGTTCGTGCGCCCGGGACCGTGGCACACTCCGCGTGCCGGCCCGATCCAGACCGAAGGAGTCCGAACGATGGGCGAGGAGACGATCGCCCTCAATCGAAAAGCGCGCCACGAGTTCACCATCGACGACACGTTCGAGGCGGGTCTGGTCCTGACCGGGACCGAGATCAAGTCCGTGCGCGCCCACAAGGTGAACCTGGCCGACGCGTACGTCCGGATCGATCGCCGCGAGGCGTGGGTCTTCGGCCTGCACATCGCCCCCTGGGAGACCGGCAACCGCTACAACCACGAGGCCAAGCGTCCGCGCAAGCTCCTCCTCCATCGGGCCGAGATCACCCAGCTTCTGTCGCGGACCAAGCAGAAGGGCCAGACGATGGTCCCCCTGAAGCTCTATCTCAACCCGCGGGGCCGGGCCAAGATCGAGGTCGGCCTGGCCCGGGGCAAGCAGCTCTATGACCGGCGGCGGGACATCGCGGACCGCGATTCGCGGCGTGACGTCGCCCGCCAGCTGGCCGACCTGCAGCGAGGGCGCTGACTCCGCCTCGAGGACCGGTCTCAGCGGAGCAGGTAGCGCCGACTCAATGGGACGACGTCGACCGGGTCGACGGCAAGGCGCCGCCCGCCCAGGCTGACCGTGCCATCGCCCGGATCGACCACGATCGGCGTCGTGGCCCGATTGGCCCACAGCGACGCCCGGGTCAGGCCCCGGCAGCCATGGACGGCGGCCAGCCGGCGTCGGGTCCCCAGCCGCCCGGCCAGCCCGCCGTCGAGGGCGGCCTGGGACACGAAGGTCAGGGCCACCTCGGCGGGCGCCAGGCCCTGGCCGGCCCAGTCGGATCGGTAGCGGGTCGGCTCCGACCGTTCGAGGCTGGCGTTGCCGTCCCCGACCGGCCCCCAGGCCATCGCCCCGCCCTTGAAGACCGCCTCCGGTTTGACCCCGAAGAAGGCCGGTTTCCAGAGCACGATGTCGGCCAGCCGGCCGACCCGCAGCGAGCCGACGTGATCGGCCAGGCCGTGGACGATCGCCGGCTCGATCGTCGCCTTGGCCAGGTAGCGCAGGAGCCGTCGGTTGTCGTCGTAGGGGTCGTCGCCATCGTCGGGCAGCCCCGGCCAGCCGATACCCGCCTCCGTCGCCCGCCAGCGCTTCATCACGTGGGCCAGCTGGAGGGTCCGTCGGAGAACCTCGCCGATACGGCCCATCCCCTGCGAGTCCGAATTGACGATCCCGATCGCGCCGAGCTCGTGGAGCGGGCCCTCGGCGGCCATCGTGGCCGGGTGGATCCGCTCGCGGACGAGGGCCACATCGGTCGGTACCCACGGGTTGCCGCCGTGGTTGAGGAGGGCCATCGCGACGTGTTCCGCGGCGGCCGCGACCCCAAACGGCAGGGTCGGCGTGGTCGACGAGCACAGGATCGACGGCTCGCGGACGAGACCGATCAGGTCGGGCACGTGGCCGCCCCCGGTTCCCTCGACATGGTAGGCGTGGACGGTCCGCCCGCCGATCGCCGCCACGGTGTCCTCGAGCTCGGCCGATTCGTGGAGTCCGTCGGTGTGGAGCGAGACCGCGACGTCCGCTCGATCGGCGAAGGCGAGGGTCGCGTCGATCAGCTCGGGGAATGCGCCGTAGTCCTCGTGGATCTTGAACCCGACCGCGCCCGCCTCGATCAGCGCGTCGAGCCCGGTCGCCGCATCGGACCGCGCGCCGGCCTGGAGGCCGACGTTGAGCGGCCAACCCTCGAACGCCATCAACCGCCGGAGCATCTGGCGCGGTGGTTCCTCGAAGCCCGCCGTGATCAGGGTGGTCGTCCCGGCGGACAGGGCGGCCGGCAGGAGTTCCGGGCTGATCAGGTGGACGTGGCTGTCGACGATCCCCGGCGTGGCGATCAGGCCATAGCCCATCACCGGGTCAGTGTGGGGGCCGATCGGCAGCTCGATCCCGTCGCTGATCTCCGGGTTGCCGGCTCGGCCGATCCCCACGATCCGACCGTCCTTGATCCCGATGTCGGCCTTGACCACGCCCAGGGTGGGATCGACGACGAGCACGCCAGCGATGACGACATCGAGCTCGGATGGGCCGGCCGCTTCATCGCCCTGGACCATTCGGCTGCGCAGGTTCTTGGCATAGCCCCACAGTGGCTCGTCCCCCGGGTCGTGTGCGTCGCGCTCGACCCGCAGCCAGAGGTCCGTGTCGCCCAGACGGACCCGGTCGTCGACGGTCGGGCCGTAGCGGGCGTGGTACTCGTCGCGGGACAGCCGGGTCATCCCGAGACGCCGGGCCGCTGCCGACCGCCCAAACGGACCAGGATCCCCTCGCGACGTTCGCCGGGCGCCCAGCGGACCGAATCGCCGGCCGGGATGTCGAGCCGGAACCCGGCCGCGGCCGGGCGATCGAAGGTGAGGCGGGGGTTCACCCGCTCGAACGGAAAGTGGGACGAGACCCGGACCACGCGCCGCGAGTGGTTGTCCACGACGATCGAGCGGCGCCCGCGCCCGGCGGCCAGCTCGACGTCGGCCGCCGCCAGCCTCACCTCGCCCGGGATCACGGCTGGCCTTCCGCTCCGCTGGACAGCGGGTCGACGGGCCCGAGCGGATCGACCAGGACGACGAGCCGACTGCCATCGTCGAGCAGGACCTCCAGCCGGACCTCGTCAAGAAGGCCCCGGACGCCATCGATCAGCTCGCCCTCGCGCACGGCGGATCGACCCGCACCCTCAACCTGGGCATAGGTCGCGCCGGCTCGAGCGGCCTCCAGCATCGCGTCGCAGATCAGGGCGACGGCCTCGGGATGGTTGAGCGCCAACCCGGCGGCGCGGTGACGGCGCGCCAGCTCGGCGGCAGCGAAGATCAGCAGCCGCTCTTCTTCCCAGGGTGTCAGACGCATCGCCCGCCATGGTATCGGGCGGCGGGGTGCTTGGCCGATCCGGTATCCCGGGGTAGACTGTCGGGACGGGGATGCGTGGATTCGACAGGGTTCAGCTGCCCGGGAGCGCGAGCCGAGGACGCCACTCAGGCCTCGTTAATCAGGTGGCAAAAAGAAGTACCTGGCAACCGCCAGTCGACTCTCGCCCTCGCCGCTTAGGCGGTAAGGTGAGCGTGGAAGCAGCCTCCTCCTCGTGGGTTGTGGAAGCGTCATTCAGCGAGGATGCAGCCGACGCCAGCGTCGCGTAACGTCGGACCAAGCCCGATCTAGGGACACCTGACTGGACCGCTCGGAAGCCTGCCGATGGGCGCTCGAGCGGTTGACGACAAATCATCGGAAACGCTCGTAGTGGTCCCTGGCGAAGGGTTCTGGACGGGGAGTTCGACTCTCCCCCATCTCCACCAACTGAAGATCGAACGCGGCGCCCGCATCGTGCGGAGCGCCGCGTCGTCGTTCCCCGGGCGGGCGCCGTCAGCTCGTTTCGTCGGGGAACATCGGCCAGAGCGAGAAGGAGTAGATCGTCTTGCGGTCGGGTCCGCGAAGGTAGATCCGCTTGACGACGCCGCCATGGTCCGAGAGGCCCAGGACGGCCGCCTCCTGCTTTGACATGGCCCGGCGTCCGGCGCTCGGATACGCCTGCCCGACGAACTTGGCTGGAGCGATGCCCGGCCATGGCCACGCGACAGCACCGGCCTTGGACACGGGTGGCAGCAGGCCCTCCCTGATGAACTCGCCCGCCTCGAGCAGGCTGCCCCAGTAGCGATCGGGCACCCAGACCTGCGTCGGAATGCCGCCTCCGCGGTCGAAGTTCCGGAGGTGGTCGGCGAGTGCCTCGAACGGAGCGTCAACGCTGGCGTCCACGACGCGCCGATCGAGTCCGCTGGCGCGCACGGTGTAGGTCGACGACCCGGCGAAGTCGACGACACCTGGCGATTCATACCGCTCGCAGGCGTTCCCGAGTCCGCCCTCCCCGAGGGCGAAGCGCAGGAGCGTCTGGATCTGCGTCTCGTCCAAATGGGCGATGTTGAACGGGCGAGCGCGGACGATCGGGCCCTCGGCCGGGGGTGGTTTCGCGTTGTTGTTCCGAAAGATGACCGTCCCGTCGCCATAGAGGGTGAATTCGGGACCCGGCTGGAACAATTCGCCAGTCAGATCGCTGACTGAGTAGCCAGTGCCGCTGTCGAGTCGGAGGACGACGTCCGTCGGGCCCGCCGCGTGCTCGATCGCGCCGATCGGCGTTCCAGTCGGCTGGCTGCTGGGCGACGGCGCGGCGACGTCCGCGTTCACCGGGACGTCGGCTGGGACGCTGCTGCTGATGCAAGGCAGGATATTGCCGAGCTGCCCGGAGCCGTTGGAGCCCCAGCACTTGACCCCACCGCCGCGGAAGATGGCGCAGGTGTGAAAGCCGCCCGCGGCGACCCCGGCGACGCCGCTCGCGAGGCCCGGGACGTCGACGGGGACAGTGCTCGCGGTCGTCAAGGGGTTCCCGAGCTGGCCGTACTGGTTGGCGCCCCAGCACTTGACCCCCCCGCCGACCATGAGTGCGCAGCCGTGGTCGCCGCCCGCGGCGACCACGGTCACGCCGCTCGCGAGGCCCGGGACGTCGACCGGGACGCTGCCCGCGGTCGTGCCAATCGTGATCGTCGCGCCCCAGCACTTGACGCCACCGCCGCTCGTGACCGCGCACGTGTGGTAGCCGCCGGCGGCGATCGCGGTGACTCCGCTCGCGAGGCCCGAGACGGCGACCGGGACGCTGCTGTCAGTGTTGGTTCCGTTGCCGAGCTGTCCATACGCGCCGTGGCCCCAGCACTTGACTCCACCGCCGCTGGTGATCGCACAGGTGTGGACGCCACCCGCGGCGATCAGGGTGACCCCGTTCGCGAGGCCCGAGACGGCCACCGGGAGGCTGCTGTCGATCGTCGTGCCGTTGCCGAGCTCAGCGGAGCCGTTTGAGCCCCAGCACTTGACCGCGCCGCCATCCGTGAGCGCGCAGCTATGACCATCGCCAGCTGCGATCGCGGTGACTCCGCTCGCGAGGCCCGGGACCTTGACCGGGATGCTGCTGTCGGTCGTGGCGCCGTTGCCACCGGAGCCCCAGCACTTGACCCCGCCGCTCTGGATGGCGCAGGTGTGGGTGCCGCCGACGGCGATCGCGGTGACTCCGCTTGCGAGGCCCGAGACATCGACCGGGGTGGTGCTGTCGGTCAGCGTGCCGTTGCCAAGCTGGCCGGAGCCGTTTGAGCCCCAGCACTTGACCCCACCGCCGCTCGTGACCGCACAGGTGCTGTTCGGGCCCGCGCCGATCGCCGTGTTCGTGGGACCGACTGACGGCGGCGTGGATGTTGGGGACTGGGTGGCGGCCGGCGACGACAATGCCGGCGCCCTGGACGCCGATGGCGTCGGGGTCGGGTACGGGGTCGGGGCTGACCCGCAGGCAATCACCAGTACGCCGGCGACGATCGTCGTGGCGACTCGCGACATCGAAGAGCGCATCCCAGGTCCTCCGGACGGTGTGGTAGCAGGGGGACGTTCGGGCCGCGCCCACTTGCGTCGTCAGGCACCTGTCGGCTTGCCGACACCCGGGGGCACTACGCCGGCGAAGGCGACGACATGCCCGGCGGCCTCCGCGGCGCGAACGATCGCGACGAGTGACTCGAATTGCCCGCTGCGCCCGCGAATGTGAACAGGATGCGCACCCGCTGCCCGCTCGATCCGCGCAGGTGCGGGTCGCTCAGCCGGCTAGGCCTTGCCGATCAGGACCAGCCCGACGACCCGGGCGTAGTGGCTGTAGAAGCGGTCCTGACGGATGATCTTGCCGCTGCTGTCCTTGACAATCCGGGTGACCCAGTAGTCGAACCCGTCGGCCCTGTACTCGACCTGCTCGTGGACGCCTGGCTTGAGTGACGTCACGTAGCGGACTTCCGTGTGCGACGTGCGGTAGTTCTTGGTCACCTTGTCCACGAAGGAGATGTGCCGGCCGGTCGGGACGCTGTACAGGGTGAACCGGACGATGCCCGGCTTGGCGTAGGCCCGGATCAGGATCGGGTTCTTGGTGTCGTTCCGGAAGGTCATGTCCTGGACATTGCCGCCGTCCCCGATGAACACCGTTGCGTCGAGACCCTTGGGGTAGCGGCTGATGTAGTAGTAGTGGTTCTTGCGGGCGCCCATCTCGAGACCGGCCCGCAGGGCGGCGTTGAAGATCGTGGTCGACGTTGAACAGATCCCGCCGCCGATCGACTTGCCCTCGACCGAGTGCCCATCGATGATCGCCCCGCCGAGCGTGTAGCCCTTGGCCAGGCTGACCTCACCGACCGTCTTCCAGAAGCTGAACTTCTGACCCGGGGCGAGGACCGTGCCGTTGATCGCCATCGCCGGGATCGAGATGTTGGCCCCGAAGCCGTTGTGCTTTCCGGGCGCGTAATAGGTGGTCCACGAGGAGATCGGCTTCATCAGCGGAGCGGCCTTGGTCGCCTGCTCGGTGGTCAGGGCCGGCTGGACGATGGCCAGGGCGGGCACGATCGGGGCCGACAGGCCCGGAACGAGCTGGGCCCGGTTCGCCAGCAGGGTCTGGACCGCGTTGACCGTCCCGGCGACATCGAGGGTGCGCCCGACCTTGGCCGGCTTGACCCCCACGATGCTGCCGGTCTTGCCGGTGTAGAAGGTCGCCGAAACGGCCTTCTGATCGACCTTCTTGGACAAGGTGGCGACCGCGGCCTGGATCTTGGTCGGATCGGTCAATGGTCCATAGCTTCCGTCGGGCCACGATCCGAAGCTGATCCAGGTCGCGACGGTCTGGCTCGGGATCGACCAGCTGTCCTTGTCGTGGGTCAGGACCACCGGCGCGATCATCAGGTGGGCCCGCGTGCTGGCGATCGTGGCGGCCAGGTCGGTCACCGGGGGGGTGACCTTGTCGATGGGCACCGCGGTCGAGATCGCGGCCGGGGCGTCGGGGGTGGCCAGCGCGTCGGCGATCGTCTGGGCCAGGGCGGTCTGGTCGACCGTCCGACCCCACGTTGCCGGGGTCGCCTTGAGGCTGACCGGCGTGATCGTGGCGGAGACCGGTTGCAGATCGATGCTCGTCGCGAACTGGGCGATGGTCGCGGAGAGCACCCCGGGGTCGAGGGCGACCTGGGGCGCCAGGTTGACCCGGTCGAGCGCCGTCCGGGCCTCCTCGGCGACGCGCTCGATGGCGTTGCCGGTCCTTCCGATGGCAAATGCACGGTCGAGCATGGCATCGATGTCCGGCCGCCGCCCGAGCTGCGCATAGGTCAGGGTGGCCGTCGTTCCGGTCGCCGAGGTGATCGTGAGGGTGCCGGATCCGACCGCGGCAAATGCCGCCTGGAGCTTCGTGGCGGCCTGCTCGCGGGTCAGGCCGGCGACCTCGACCCCGCCGATGGAAACACCGGCGGCGACCTTCCCGACGTAGTTCTGTTCGTAGGCGAGGACGGTCCCCACGGCGGCTACGGTGACCAGCACGGCGCCGAACAGAAACGCCACCAGGGCACGACGGAAATGCCATCGACGGGCGTCGACAGTGGTCGTCGGAAGGGGCATTTCGGTCGTTGTGGTCATGATGCGTCCGTCATCCTATCAGCAAGTTTCGTTAAGAACAGCGGTACGGATCTCCCATCCCGTAAGCCTGCGCAAGACGCCCGGGGGCGCCCACATGTGTCAGGCCCGGGGCAGGACGACGACGCGCCGGTTCGGTTCCTCGCCGATCGACTGGGTGATGACCTCGGAGTTGTCGCGCAGGGCGATGTGGATCCAGCGCCGCTCGAGGGCCGACATCGGCTCGAGCTGGAGCATCTTGCCGGTCTCGCGGACGCGCTCGGCGGCCCGGCTGGCGATCTCGACGAGCTGGCGCTCGCGCCGGCCGCGGTAGTCCTCGACATCGACCAGGACGCGGGTCCAGTCGCCCATCCGACGGGACAGCATCAGGTTGACGAGGTGCTGGAGCGCGGACAACCGCTCGCCCTTGCGCCCGATGAGCGCGCCGAGGGCCTCCTTCTCGTCGTCGTCGCCGACCACGTTGAGCCGACTCGTGTCACCGGTCTCGAGCTCGACCCGAACGTCGAAGTCGAGCAGCTCCATCAGCTTCTCGAGGATCTCCTTGCCCGCGGCCAGTGCCTCGGGCGACGCCTCGGCCGCGTCCAGCTCGGCGCGCTCCGAGGCCACGGTGCCCCGGGCGGCGGCGAGCTCGGCCCGATCCCGCTCGGTCAGGTCGGTCGGGGCCGTCCGGCGCGGCCGATCGTCCCGCGGGCGGTCGTCGCGGCGTGGCGGTCGGTCGTCGCGGGGCCGGTCGTCGCGGGGCCGGTCGTCGCGGCGGGGCGGACGATCGTCGGTCCGGGCCGGGCGTTCGTCGATCCGCGGCGGGCGATCGGCCGACACATTCTGGTCGCCTTCGGGCGCCGGGCGGTCGTCGCGCGGTCGGTCGTCACGGGCCGGGCGGTCGTCCCTTGGCCGGTCGTCGCGCCGGGGGCCGCGGTCACCACGGTCGTCGCGCCGGGGTGGGCGATCATCATGGACGGGCGCTGGAAGCGGCGTCGCTTCGGCCGCCTGGCGCTTTGGCGCACTGCCTCCCAGCGCGTTTCGCGGGGCGGCCACGATCCGAGCCGGCTCGGCACCCATCCCGAGAACGCCCCGACTGCCGGGGGTCATGATCTCGAAGTCCAGGTCGTCGAGACCGACCGAGAACGTCTCGCGGGCGTGGCGCAGGGCTTCTTCGACGGTCTTGCCGGTGAATTCCTGATAGGCACTCATTTCAGCGTCGTCTCCCTCGGCGGCCCTTGCGGCCGCTGTGTTCGCGGGGTCGGACGGTCGAGCCCGCGCGCGCGGCTCGCTCGTCGGTATTCGTGAGCACCGAGTTCGGTGCCCGCTTCGTGGGATCGGCCGCGGGGATTGCGACCGGGAAGCGCGGAGTGTGGCCCTTGGCGAAGGACGGATACCAGCCGAGGATCGGGAACATCCCGCCCCAGCCGAGGATCAGGTACTGCTGGACGACCGAGAAGACCGTCGACACGATCCAGTAGATGAACAGGCCGGCCGGCAGGATGCCGCCGTAGATGACCGAGATGAACGGCACGAAGAGCATCGTCTGGCGCTGGATCCGGGAGTTCTGATCATCCGCTCCGGTGCCGGCCGGCGGCAGGGTCATCCGCGACTGGACCAGCTGGAGGAGCGACGAGAAGACGGCCAGGATCGACACGCCGATTCCGATCAGGGGGATCGTGAACAGCACGTTTGGCTGGCTCAGGTCCACTCCGAACACGGTCGAGTTGATACACGGGATGACGTGGCCGGCGGCATTGAGGAGCGGGGTCGGGCTGCACGGCAGATGGATCAGCTGGATCCCGAACACGCTGAGCATCTGGTTCGGGTCGTAGTTCTGGAGCCCGTCCCGGAACACCGAGTACATCGGGATCAGCAGGACGAACTGGAGAATCAGCGGCAGGCAGCCCTGGGCGGGGTTGACCCCGCGCTCCTTGTAGAAGTCCGCCGTGGCCTGCTGGACCCGAACCCGATCCCCCTTGTAGCGGCGCTGGATCTCCTTGAGCTCCGGGCCAAGGAGCTGCATCCGCTTCTGGGACACGATCTGCTTGCGGTACAGCGGGATCAGGACGATCCGGACCAGCAGGGTCACGATGACGATCGCAATGACCATGTTGCCGGTCAATTGCTGGAAGAAGATCAGGGTCAGGAAGAGGGCCTGGAAGACGGGCGTGAACAGCCACGCGAAGAGGGACAGGGGATCGCTCGGGTGCGCCGGCGCCAGCGGGATGCCCGCCGGGTTGACCGTCGGGCTGGGCGCCACCGTCGCCACGGGCGACGCCCCTGCCGAAGCGGCGACGGTGCTGGCGGACGGCGTGACCTCGATGAGTGGCGCGCAGGCCGCCACGATCAGGACCAGGCCGATGATGATCAGGGCCGGGAGCAACCACGGCCGGATCGAGGTTCCGAGGGTCTGCATCTGAGCGCGGCGTTTAGCGGACGGGGTCATAGCCACCTGGGTTCCACGGATGACAGCGCGCGATCCGGCGGGCGCCCATCAAGCCCCCCTTGAGCAGACCGTACTTGGCGATCGCCTGCTCGGTGTAGCGCGAGCAGGTCGGTTCGAAGCGGCAACTCGACGGCAGCCAGAAGAAGACCACTCGATAGAGCTTGATCAACCCGATCCCGAGCGTTTTCACGCGGTCGTCGGTCCTCCGAGGACCCCTCCCCGCCGGAGGAGCCGCTGTACCGCTTCGACGAGTTCGTCGTGGGAGGCTCCCACGACCGCCGGGCGGGCGATGATCAGGACGTCCCAGCCGGGCTGGAACGAGGGCGCCATCGCCCTCAGCACTTCGCGCAGTCGACGGCGGACCCGGTTGCGAACGACCGCACCGCCAACTTTCCGTCCGGTCGCCAGGCCGAACCGCGTCATCTCAAGGTCGGTTCGCAGGAAACGGACGCTGAGGAGCGGGTGGGACCGGACGGTCCCGTCGCCCTGGAGCGCCCGGAAGTCCTGCGGACGGGAGAGCACCACGAGCCGCGGCGCCTTCGCTCCGCGTTCGCTCGTCAGACCGTCAGTCGCTTGCGTCCGCGCGCGCGGCGCGCGGCGAGAACACGCCGACCCCCGGTGGTCTTCATCCGGGCGCGGAAGCCATGCTCCTTGGCGCGATGACGCTTCTTTGGCTGGTAGGTCTGCTTCATCGGGGCTGTGCGCGATCCTCTCCATCCGGCCTCGGGGACGACCGTATCTCGACCCCCTAGAGGCACGCGGACGCGCCGGGCGCTCGAAAGCGCAGGGCGCGTCAACGTTGGCGCGATTATGAGGCGGGGCGCGAAAGGGTGTCAAACGTCCGAGGGTGTCGGCGATCGCTCCGCCGGAGGCTTGCGGATCGGCCGTCGCCGGGTCCTCGCCGGCGCCAAACGCGCGCCACGCACCGATACTCCCAGGGGGTATCTGCGGAATCCGGCGGCGACGCCTTGCGAGCCGGCTCCGGGCGGTGCTATCCTTCGCGGGCCTCCGGCGCCGGGAAGCGCGGTGGCAACCTCTGGAGGACCTCCGGAGGAGCCCTTGGAGCGGACCGCCGCCGGCCTCCCAGATCGCGCCGAACGAGCCCCACGCCACGGTTCCCCCGAGCCCGCGCACAGGCCCAGCCTTACCTATCGTCACCCTCCGAAGCCACAGGTCAGACCCATCGATGGACGCGAAGCAAGTCTGGCGGGCCGCACTCGGCGAACTGCAAGTCGCCCTGTCGCCGGCCAACTTCGAGACCTGGCTTCGTGACACCCAACTGGTCGATGTCGACGACAACCGGTTCCGGATCGGGGTTCCCAATGGCTTCGCCAAGGACTGGCTGGACACCCGCTATCGATCGCTGATCTCGCAGACCCTGGCCCGGGTCGTCGGCTACAGCGTCCAGGTCGAGTTCGTCGTCCGGTCCGTCCCGACCGAAGCCGGCGCCCGACCGACCGATGGCGATCCGGCCAGGACCGTTCCCGCGCCGACCCCCCAGGTCCGGCTCGAACCGACCCGGGTTGGCGGCGAGGGCGGCGCGTCCAACCTCAACCCGCGCTACAACTTCGCCAACTTCATCGTCGGGTCGGCCAACCGCCTCGCCCATGCCGCCAGCCTGTCGGTCGCCGAGCGCCCCGGGCACGCCTACAACCCGCTCTTCCTGTATGGCGGAGTGGGTCTCGGCAAGACCCACCTGATGCACGCCATCGGCAACCAGGTGATCGCCAAGTTCCCCCGCAAGAAGGTCGTCTATGCGACCTCCGAGAAGTTCACCAACGAGTTCATCACCTCGATCCAGCAGGGCAAGATCGACGATTTCCGGGCCCGCTACCGGCGGATCGACCTGCTCCTGATCGACGATATCCAGTTCATCGCCGACAAGGAACGGACCCAGGAAGAGTTCTTTCATACCTTCAACACGATCCATGAGGATGGCAAGCAGATCGTCCTGTCCAGCGATCGGCCACCGAAGCAGATCGTGACCCTCGAGGAGCGTCTGCGGAGCCGGTTCGAGTGGGGCCTGATCGCCGACCTGACCGCGCCGGATCTCGAGACGCGGATCGCGATCCTGCGGGCCAAGGCGGAGGAGGGCGCGGTCCCGATCACCTCGGACGTGGTCGAGTTCATCGCCCGCAAGGTGGTCAGCAACATCCGCGAGCTCGAGGGCGCCCTCAACCGGATCGTCGCCTACGCCAGCATGAGTGCCGTACCGATCAGCATCGAGTTGGCCCAGGCCGTCCTGGCCAACGTGATCTACAACCCCAAGAAGCGCCAGGTGACCCCCGAGCGGATCGCGCGGGTCGTGGCCGACTACTACGGCGTCCCGATGGACGCCCTGCAGGGCCAGAAGCGCGACAAGGCGATCGTCATGCCCCGCCAGATCGCGATGTTCCTGATGCGCGAGGAGACGGACGTTTCGCTCCTGCGGATCGGGGCCGAGCTCGGCGGGCGGGATCATTCGACCGTCCTCCACGCCTGCGACAAGATCAACCGCGAGTCGGCCATCAACGACGAGCTACGGCGCGAGATCGCCGCGGTCCGGGAGCTGATCTACGCCGACTGACCCTGGGCGGCGCGCCGGACCGGCCGATCGCCTCGGATCCGGGACCGGCCAACCGGCACCGCAGACCCTTCGTTGTGTGGATAAGGGCGGCGATTCCGTGGAAAACCCCTGGCCGCTGTGGACAACGCGGCCCATGTTCGTGTCCCCGACGTCGGCAACCGAGCCTCGCCCTGTGCACGGTTCGCCCGAGCCAGGACCTCGTCGCGGGACCGCTGGTCAGTGGTCCACGGAGCGTCCCCGGCGCGTCCACCAACCGGTGCCTGCGGTCCACCAGGGGCCGCCGGTCGTGCACACCGGATCCGAGCACGGCCACGGCGGGCCGCCCACAGTGTCCACCGCATGATGGTGATGATGACGTTCTAAGATACGGAGGGATATCCAGAACCAAGGTCCGCGGATCGGTGGAAACGCCCGAGGGCGAGCCGTCCGGGTCGACCTGGATCCCGAATCGGCGCCCGGCGACCAGATCCGTCTCCCTGGGAGTGAACCGCTCGTGAATGTCTCGGTCATGCAGGAGAACCTCGCTCGCGGCCTGTCGGTGGTCAGTCGGGCGGTGTCTTCCCGGAGCACGCTCCCGGTCCTCGGGAACGTGCTGATCCGGACCGAGGATGCCGGGCTGAAGCTGACCGCGACCAACCTCGAGATCGGGATCACCTACTGGGTCCCGGGCAAGATCGACGCCGACGGCGCGATCACCGTCCCAGCCAAACTGCTGACCGACATCGTGGCCGGGCTCCCGTCGGGCGACCGGGTCGACCTCGAGCTCCAGGCCGGCGATACCCTCCGGATCCGGTCCGGTCGGTTCGAGACGCACGTCAAGGGGATCGACGCCGAGGAGTTTCCGGCCATTCCGACCGCGGGTGAGCGGCCGACGACCCGGATCTCCCAGAAGATCCTCCGCCAGGCCCTCAACGAGACCACCTTCGCGGCCGCCAGCGATGAGGCTCGGCCGATCCTGACCGGCGTCCTGTGCCGATTCGAGGGGGACGCACTGACCCTGGCCGCCGCCGACAACTACCGGATCGCGGTCAAGACCATCCCAACTCTCGATCCGGTTGTGGAGACCAGCATCGTCGTGCCGGCCCGCTCGCTCAACGAGCTGAGTCGGGTCCTGGCCGATGTCGACGATCCGGTCGACGTGGTCCTCGCGCCGAGCAAGAACCAGATCCTGTTCCACCTCGAGGGGATCGATCTCGTCAGTCGGCTGATCGACGGCCAGTTCCCCAACTATCAGCAGGTGCTTCCAAAGGGCCATACCACCCGCTCGGTGATCGACCGCGAGGAGTTGCTCAAGGCGGTTCGGCTGGCCGCGCTCATCGCCAGCTCGGCGGCCAACATCGTCAAGCTGGGAGTGGGAATCGACGGCGAGTCCGGGGTCGTCGTCACCGCCGCCGCCGAGGTCGGCGACAACGAGGGCAAGGTCGAGGCGACGGTCGAGGGCGACGGGACGACGATCGCCTTCAACGCCCGCTACCTGGTCGACGTGCTCCAGAACGTGGACGCGGACCAGTTCGCCCTGGAGCTCAACGGTCCGCTCTCGCCGGGAGTCTTCCGGCCGGTCGGCGACGACACCTACACTCACGTCGTCATGCCGGTCCGGACGACGTCCTAGGGGGCCGGGTCCCGACCCGGCGGATCCACTGCTCGCGTCCATCGGCCTGCGCGACCTCCGCGGCTACGCCTCGCTCGACGCTGTCTTCGGGGCCGGACCGCAGCTCGTCTGGGGGCCCAACGCGGCGGGCAAGACGAGCCTCCTGGAGGCGATCGTGCTGTTGGCCTGGGGCCGGTCCCACCGGACGTCCACCGACGCTGAGCTGGTCCGCTGGGGCAGCGACCTGGCGCGGGTCGAGGGTCACGTCGGCGCGGTCTCGGTCGCCGGTGAGCCGACCACGGTCGAGGTGGCGCTCGTCCGCGAGGGTGGCGGCGGCCAGCGCAAAAGGATCCGGGTCAACGGCGTGCCACGCCGCGCCTCGGCCCTGAGCGGGGTCCTCCGGACGGTGATGTTCGCCCCGGAGGACATGCTCCTGGTGGCCGGCTCGCCCGGTCCGCGCCGGGCCGCGATCGACCAGCTCGCGGGCGACCGGAGCCCGTCGTACCTGGCCGACCTGGCGACGTATGGCCGGGCACTCCAGCAGCGCAACGGTCTGCTCCGCGCGATCCGCGAGGGCACGGCCAGCCGCGATGAGCTCCATTTCTGGGACGGCGCTCTGCTGACCGCCGGCAGCGCCGTGGTCGAGGGTCGGCTGGTGACCCTCGAGGCGGTCGCCGAGCCGCTCCGGCAGGCCCACGCCGAGATCGCGCCCGACGAGGGTCGGCTGACCCTTCGCTACGCGACCAACGCCCCGCCACGGCCCGGCGAAACGGTCCGTGACGCGCTGACCCGGCGGCTGGCCGATACCGCCGAGAAGGAGGCCTGGAACGGGACCACCCTGATCGGCCCACACCGCGATGACATCGTGTTCGAACTCGAAGGCCGGGACCTGGCCGGGTTCGCCTCGCGCGGTCAGCAGCGGACCGCGATCCTGGCCTTCAAGCTGGCCGAGCTCGACCTGCTCACCGCGCTCGACGGACGTCCCCCGCTGCTCCTCCTCGACGACGTCTTCAGCGAGCTCGACCCGGACCGGCGGGCGCATCTCGTTCGGCGGATCGCTGAGCTGCCGCAGGCCTTCGTCACCACCACCACCCTGGACGATCTCGACCCCGCCCTGCGCGCGGTCGGGGCCAGCTGGCAGGTTGGCGCCGGGGTCGATGGTGCGACCCTGACCGGGCCCGGCGTCATGGTGACCCCGCGGTGACCTCGCGCCGTCGACCGATGGAGCGGATCGGCGACCTGCTGCCGGCCGCAGCACGCAAGCTTGGGCTCGAGGCGGAGCTGCGGCTGGCTCGCGCGACGTCGACCTGGGACGCCCTCGTCGCCGAGCGTGTCCCCGCGGCGACGGGTGCCTGCCGGCTGGTCGGCATCGATGGCGTCTCGCTCCTCGTCGAGGCCGATCACCCGATCGTTGGACAGGAGCTCCGGCTGCGCTCGTCCGAGCTGCTGGCGGCGTTCCGGACCGCCCCCGGTGGTTTCTCGGCCGACGGGCTTCGGGTCAGAGTGCGGCGCGTATAATCCGGCAGGCCTGCCAGCCGCCTCGGGGGTCGACGCGTCCAGCCCCGAGAACCTCGACCACCGCCGGGAGGCGTTCCGCCCGCCCGCCAGATCCGAGACGAGGCCCGCATTTGGCCGTACGGCTCCAGATGAAGCTCGGCTTCGTTGCCGAGCAGGACCGCCTCCCAGATTCGCCGGACACGATCGTGCCCGAGGAACCGACGATCGGATCGATCGTCCGGTCGAAGGGCAACCTCTACCTGCTCGTGACCGGCCGGACGCCCGGGTCGAAGCTGCGCGAGGCGACCCGGTCGGTGGCCGATGCCATCCGGCGCGAGTACTACTACGACGAATCGGCCGGGATCGTGGTCTGCCTCGAGAAGGCGATCAAGGCCGCCAACAAGAAGCTTGCCCACCAGAAGGATCGCCTCGGTGGCGACGAGACGAACGGCCCGATCGGGGTGGCCGCGGCCGTCGTCCGGGGCAACGAGCTGTATGTCGTGACCGTCGGGCCGGCCGAGGCCTATCTGATCCGCCAGGCCCGGCTGTCGACCCTGCCCGACCCGCACCGCGAGCGCGGCCTGCCCACGACGGACATCGAACCGGATGTCTGGCGGGGCGAGATCTCGGTCGGTGACTCGGTGGTCCTGGCGTCGCCCAACCTGATCGGACGGCTGGGTCCCGACGAGCTCAAGGACACGATGGTGACCCTCCACCCGCAGTCCGCGATGGAGCATCTCCACCACCGGTTCATCGCCGCCGACGGGACCGGCAGCGACGGGGCGATCGCGTTCGAGGCGACCGAGGTGTCGGCCACGACCAAGCAGCGCAAGCTCGTCCCGGTCCGGCCGCCGGAACCGCTGGCCGGCTCACCGGACCGCTCACCGATCCCGCTGGCGGACAGCGTCACCGCCGGAGCCGCCGCGGTTCAGCAGTCGGCCCGCCAGGCGCGGTCGGCCGCCGGCGGGGCCGCCGGACGACTCATCGGCGGGTTTCAGGATCGCCTGCCGCGCCGTTCGCCGACCGATCGCCGGGTCACGACCTTTTCCTCGCGTCGCGAGACCCAGCGCCGGGCGGCGGTCGCGGTCCTCGCCCTGGTCGTCTTCGCGGCGATCCTGGGGACCGCCGTGTGGTACGTCGGCGGGCGATCGAGCGGCCCGGGCGACCTCGGCTCGCTGACCGCCGGGCAGAAGGCGCTGATGGCCGCCAAGACCGACATCGAGCAGGTCTATGCGCCGGGGGTCGACCTGGTCAAGGATGACCCTGGCCGAGCGACCGACCTGCTGACGAAGGCCTGGCAGCAACTCGATGCGGCGGCCCAGGCGGGCATCCCCGCCGGCGCGATCGACCCGCTGCGAACGAAGGCGCGGGCTGGGCTCGACGTGCTCTACCGGATGTCGCCGGTCGCCGCGACTCCCCTCGTGTCGTTCGCCGGAGCGACCCTGGCCGGCGACCTGCGAGCGGTCGCCGTCGGTCCGGACGGCGCGCCGTACGTCCTCGATGCCGCCAGCGCCACGGTCTACCGGATCGATCTCAAGACGGGCAAGGCGGCCCCGATCGCACGGGCTGGCCAGGCGGTCCCAGGCGTGGCCGGGGTCAAGGTGGCGGTCCCGAAGTTCATCGTGACCGCCTATCCGGACCTGCTGATCCTCGATGCCAAGAACGTCCTGTGGCGCTGGCGTCCAGCGGACAAGACCGGCAGCGGGACGCTCCGAAAGGTCACCGTCAAGGGCGCCTCGAGCTGGGGCGACGACGTCCTGGCCTTTGGCTCGTTCGTCCGGAGCCGGGAGAACGGGCTGTACAACATCTACATCGTCGATCCATCCCAGAAGCAGATCCAGTACTACACGCCGGCCGCGGACGGCGGAGGCTTCCCGGCCGACCCGACCGGCTGGCTGGCCGCGCCCCAGGACGTGTCGAACGTCCAGGCCATGGTCATCGATGGCGACATCTACCTGTCCCGCGGCGGCTCGATCGTCCGCTTCATCCATTTCGCGATCTCGAGCTGGAAGCCCGCCGACCCGGGCGACACGATCCTCCGGTCGGCGCCGGCCTACTCGGTCATCGCGACCTCCGGCGACAAGGGTGTCGGGGCCATGTACGGCTACGACCGGGCCAATCGACGGGTGCTCGCCCTGGACAAGGACAGCGGCGCGGTCATTGCCCAATACGAGCTGGCCGGATCCGATCCGGGCTGGTCGGATCTGCGTGGGATGTACGTCGTGACCGGGATCGCCGACGATCCGGCGACGCTGATCTGGATCGACAAGAACCGCCTGATGAGCACGCCGCTCAAGGCGGTCGAGGCCGCGGGCGCGTCACCGTCGCCGAGCGTATCGGCGCCGCCGGCCAGCCCGACCGCCACCCCCAAGCCAACCAAGAAGCCGGCCAAGACGCCAAAGCCGTGATCCGGTGATCCCGCTCCGGGACGCAAACCCGACCCGCCGGACGCCGGTGGTGACGATCGCCATCATCGCGGTCTGCTTTGCCGTGTTCGGGCTCGAGCTGGCGGTCCAGGCGACCGGCGGCGAGGATGCCCTGGCGGCCCTCTTCCGGAGCTATGGGGTGGTCCCGGCCGACCTCCTGGCGGCGCTCCGAGCGGGGCGGATCGCCGACCCGGCGGTGGTCAGCCTGATCTCCTACCAGTTCCTCCACGGCGGCTGGATCCACATCGGAGCGAACCTGCTGTACCTGTGGATCTTTGGCAACAACGTCGAGGATCGCCTCGGCCGGCCGGGCTTTCTGCTGTTCTTCCTGGCCGGCGGCATCGTGGCCGCGTTTGCCCAGGTGGCCATCGACCCGAGGTCGGACGTCCCGCTTGTCGGCGCGTCCGGCGCGATCGCGGCCGTCCTTGGCGCGTACGTTGCGCTGTACCCCCGGGCCCGAGTCCTGTCGATCGTCTTCCTGGTCGTGTTCTTCCAGCTGACCGAGGTGCCGGCGGTCCTCGTCCTGGGGCTGTGGTTCGTCCTCCAGGTCATCGACGGGCTGGCCTCGCTGGGCGTGGACGACGTCGTTGGCGGGGTGGCGATCTTCGCCCATATCGGGGGCTTCACGGCCGGGATCCTGATCGGGCTGCTCGTGCGCAGCCTCCGCCCGAGGCGGGTTGCCGCCGGCTGAGCCATGCCCTGCGCCGGCCGGGGCACCCTCCCACGGCAGGTGGTCCGAGGTGGCGTGGGATAATCGGGCCATGGCCGAGCTCGTGGAGATGGTCGTCGAGAGCGTCCGGGTCCATATGCCGTCCAGCCAGCACGTGGTCATCCTCAAGGAGCTCGACCGCGAGCGTTACCTCCCGATCTGGATCGGACCGTGGGAGGCCAACGCGATCGCGATGCGCCTCCAGGGCGTCGCCTCGGAGCGGCCACTGACCCACGATCTGTTCTCGAACGCGCTCGAGGAGCTCGGCGTCCAGGTCCGCAAGGTGGTCATTTCGTCGCTTGCCGACGAGACGTTCCACGCCCAACTGTTCCTCCAGTCGGGGGATCGTGAGATCGAGATCGACTCGCGTCCATCGGACGCGCTGGCCCTGGCGGTCCGGGCCGGAGTTCGGATCTTCGCGGCCGGCGAGGTGCTCGATCGGGCCGGCGTCCGACCCGACGACCCGACGGGATCCATCGAAGACCTCGGGGACGACGCCGACTCGCCGGCCGATCCCCGGCTGGACGTGTTCCGGGACTTCATCAACTCGCTCGATCTGGGTGGCGACGCCGGTACGCGCGAGGGCCCGCGACCCGAGTAGCTCGCCTCCGGTCAGTCGCCGAGGATCGGTTCGCCCCGCAACAGCGCCCGCCGTGGCGCGGCCCACAGCCGCAGGCGGAGCAACCAGAAGTCGCGGACCGCGCGGAGGATCACCTGGAGCCGGGCTCCGGTCGGCGAGCCGGCCGTGCGTGGGTAGTGCGGGACGCCGACCTCGACCACGCTTCGGCCAGCGGCGCGCAGCTTGATCAGCAGCTCGGCGGACAGGAACGCCCCGCCGGAGCCGACTCGGATGCCCTCCAGGGCCTCGCGCCGGAACAGCTTGCAGGCGCAGTCGACGTCGGTGGCGCGGAGCCCGAAGAAGATCCGGTTGGCCAGCCGATACGTCCTGGCGTAGATCGTCCGGATGACCGGGTCGGCCCGCCGGATCCGAAACCCCACGACCACGTCGGGTCGGTCGGCGGCAGCCATCCGCTCGGTCAGCCGGCCCAGATCGGCGACCCGGAACTGGCGGTCGCCGTCAGTGAACGCGACGAAGCCAAAGCGCGCGGCGCCGAAGCCCGATCGGAGCGCGGCACCGTAGCCGCGGTTGACGTCGTGGTGGACGACCCGGACCTGGTCCGGGTGCTCCGCGGCCAGCCCGTCCGCGATCTCCCGGGTCCGATCGGCCGAACCGTCGTTGACGATGACGATCTCGAACCGGTCGGCCAGGTCGGGCAGCGTGGCCAGCGCTTCCAAGACGAGCGGCTCGAGGTTGCCCTCTTCGTTGTGGGCCGGGAAGAAGTACGACAGCTCGGCCACCCGGGCAGCCGGCGGGGCGGCTGGCGAGGGTTGGGGGGTGCGGTTCGCGTCGATCACGTGCGTACCATAGCGGCCGACGCTCTCGGACCGAGCGGCCGACGAGGGACCCTGCGGTATACTCCGCTCGACCTCGCGCTCGTGCAGGAGGCGGACCTCCCTGGCTTCCCCCACATCCGGTGCGCCCACCCGACGCGCCTGGACTCCGACGCGGTCGCTCGAGGCTGCCGGGACGCTGGTCCTGATCCTGGCCCTTGGGCTTGCCTTCCGCCTCGTCATCGCCTACATCCTGTTGCCCGGTTCCGGCTTCGGGTCGGACCGATCGACCTTCCAGGCCTGGGCCGACGAGCTCGCGACGCACGGGGCGGACGGGTTCTACCAGCGCGGTTTCTTCGTCGACTACACCCCGGGCTATCTGTACGTCCTGTGGCTGGTCGGGATCGTGGGCAAGGCGATCGGCGGGATCGGCGACCTGATCAAGCTGCCGGCCATCCTGAGCGACGTCGCGCTGGCCTGGCTCGTCCATTCGTTCGTGCGCGAGCTGGGTGGATCGCGGCGAGCGGCTCTCCTCGGCGCGATCCTGGTCCTGGTCAACCCGGTGACCTGGTTCGACAGCGCGATCTGGGCCCAGGTCGATGCGTTCGGGGTGATCTTCCTGCTGCTCGGCCTGCGCGAGCTGTGGCGCGGTCGACCCGAGCGGGCGTCGTTCTTTGCCGTCGTCGCGGCGATCGTCAAGCCGCAGCTGGGGATCCTCATCCCGATCGTGGCGGTCGTCCTGCTCAGTCGTCACGTCTACGCCTGGCTTCGGCCACCGGGCCCGCTCGAGGATGAGACCGACCCGCCCGCCGAGCTATCGCCCGGCCCCCACGGCGATCCGTTGCTCGACCGGCTCGGCCAGGGCCCGATCCGGCTGGTCACCAGCGCGGCGGTCGCGTTCGGCACGGCGATCCTGCTGTGCCTCCCATTCGGACTGTCGCTCGAGGGCCTGGTCCGGCTGATCGCCAAGGCGGCCGGTGGATATCCCTACGCCACGGCCAACGCCTACAACCCGTGGGCACTGCTGACCAACAGCGACGGCCACGGGTTGGCCGCCGACGGCTTCTGGAACCTCGTCCGCGACTCCAATGGCACCCATCCCGGCGAGGTCGCCACCCTGGTCGCGGGCATCCCCGCCGTGTACGTCGGGACGGCCCTTCTGCTGACCGCGATCGGGATCGTCTGCGCCGTGCTGGCAATCCATGCCAGACGCTCGACCGTGACCGTCGACGACGGGTTGCCTGGCGGCCCGCTTCGGGTCGTCGTGGACGACCGCCGGCTGCTGGTCATTGCGCTGACCGTGCTGGCCGTCGCGTTCTTCGTCCTGCCGACCCGGGTCCACGAGCGCTACCTGTTCCCGGCCTTTGCCATCGGCGCGATCCTGGCCGCGACGTCGATCCGCTGGCGGATCGCCTACGTCGTCCTCGCCGCGGCCAGCTTTGCCAACCTGTACGCGATCCTGCTGACCCCGTATTTCAAGAACCCGGGGATCAAGGACTGGCTCGGCATCGGTGACGCGATCCGATCGCCGACCGGGGTCACGGTCATCGTCATCGTCCACGTCGCGGTCTTCGCCTGGATCCTGACCGAGCTGCGCCGGGGGGCCGTCAGCCGTCTCGGTCGAGAGGCCATCGTCGACGCGCGCTGGGAGTTGGCGGATACGTACGACGACGAATTCGGCCCGCTGGCGGGGAACGACATCGACGCCGAGGTCGACCCGACCCTGACCAGTGTCGACCCGGCCGGTGAGCGGGTCGCGGCCTCGTCGGGCGGCCACGAGCCGCCGGCGCGGTACGCCGAAACGGGCCCGCGGCACGGTCTGCGCTTGCCCTTTGGACTTGGCGCGATCCGGACTCTGCTGCCCGACCGTTCCCGCCGGCTCCACGGTGAAGGCGGCGGGCGCTTCGATCGGCTCGACCTGTGGCTCCTGGCGGTCATCGTGATCGTCGCCCTCGTGTCGCGCACGTTCCGCCTGGCCGAGCCGTACCGGATGCATTTCGACGAGGTCTACCACGCCCGGACGGCCACCGAATTCCTTCAGGACTGGCGGTACGGGGAGCCCCACCCGATCTACGAGTTCACCCATCCCCACCTGGCCAAGTACGCCATGGCGGTCGGTCTGGTAGCCGCCGGCGACGACCGGGTCACGGCCCAGCGCTCGCTCGGCACGACGGTTCGCGACGTCCTGGTCGAGCCGCGCTGGGACGACGTCCAGCTGCCCGAGGGTCGGGCCGGGGATCGGTTCTTTGTGGTCGGCGGCGATGCGCTCGTGGCCTATGACCTGGCGACCCGGGCGGAGCTCGGCCGGTGGTCGGTGCCGGGCGCCGCCACGCTCGCGCTCGATGGCGTGGGGCACAGGGTCCTGGTCGGCACGGACGACGGTCGGATCCTGGCCATCGCGACGACCGAGCTGGACGCTCTGCGGACCCAGGCCGGGGCTGGCGCCGGAGCGGCCGGCAGCCTCGACGGGCCGGCGCCGTTCGCGACGGTCGGTGGTCGGGTGGAGCGGATCGCGCTGACCGACGACGCCACGGGAATGGCCGTCGCGGTCGCCGGTGGCGAAGTCGTGCTGATCGATCCCGGGACCGGCGACGAACGGGCCAGGGTTCGACTGGCGGGCGTGGCCGACCTGATCGACGGCGGGGACGGGCAAGGGTTGACCGCCGATCCCGCGGCGGTCGCCGACCCGGCCGCGGCGTCCGCCGCGCTGGCCAAGATCACCGGCGGGAGCGCGACCGACTACCAGACCCGGTTGACCGCCAGTGCGGCCGGTGGGACGGACCAGGTGGTCGTCCTGGCCGACGTTCCGGGCGATGTCTTGACCGAGGTTTCGGCGGCGATCTCGGATGGTCGGCTGACCGGGTTCGCGATCACGCCGCTGGCCCGCATTGCCGCGTCCGACCCCGCCGGGATTGCCTTCATCGCGCCGTCGACCGGCCAGATCGTGGATTCGGTGGCTCTCGACGCCGCCGCCCGGGGCATGGGCAAGGTGACCGGGATCGACAAGCCGACCCTGTACGTGGCCCTGGCGGACCGGAGGCTGGCGGTCGTCCAGATCGGCGAGGGCGACGGCAAGCAGCGTCCGACCCTGGGCTCGACGGTCTGGATGCCCGGCGACGTCAGCCGGGTCCTCTTCGACGAGCCAACCGGGATGGTCCACGTCCTGGGAACCGCGCAGCACGGGTCGGGCGAGACGATCTACGTGGTCGAGCCCCACGCCAACGCCGTCTACACCGACGCGCCCCTGCCGTTCTCTGCGGCGGCCTGGGCGATCGACACGGACGGGGCCCACCCGAGCATCGATCGCCAGGCGATCCTGGTCGCGTCGTCCGATGGGACCCTGGGGTCGGTTGACGCGGGCAATCACGCCTTCGCCTGGCGGCTGCCGGGGGTCCTGGCCGGGGCGCTGACCGTAGGCTCCCTGTTCCTGCTCGTCCGGATCCTCTTCCGGCGCCGGGAGGTCGCGGTCCTGGCGGCGATCCTCCTCCTGGTCGACGGGATGATGTTCGTCCAGTCCCGGATCGGCATGAACGACGTCTATGTCGGTCTGTTCATCGTGGCCGCCTACACCTTGTTCGCCGGGATCTGGACCGGTCGCTGGCGAAGCCCCTGGGCGTTCTGGGTCGTCCTCCCGGTCGTCGGCCTGCTGCTCGGGCTCGGCCTGGCGTCGAAGTGGGTGGCCCTCTATGCGATCGCCGGGATCGCTGTCCTCATCCTGGCCCGCTCGGCGCTCGGCCGGATCCTGCTGATCCTCGGCTTCGCCCTGGCGACGACGGTCCTCGGGTACATGGCGATCAGCGTCCCAGCCGATGCCACGGCCAGCGCCGCGAACTACCTGTTCATGGGTCTGATGATCGCGATCACCCTGGCGACGACCGTGATCACGGTCGTCCATCCGATCGCCTGGTCGACCGAGGAGACGCGTCTGGCGCTGGTCGGCCCGGCCTTCGCGGGCATCCTCGTCTTCCTGGCCGCGCTGCCCCTCGGGATCGCCACCAGGGCGATCGCGCTGGGCCCGATCTCGGTGACCCCGATCGAGATCGCGCTGGCGTTGATCGTGGCTTCGGGCGGGGTCTGGCTGATCTTCCGCTTCGCAGGGATGTGGGGCCTCGGCCCGCTGGCGTCGGCGCCCGACGCGGACGACCCGGTGCGGCTGACCGAACCGGCGGCTCCGGCCGCGGAAGGCTGGCTGCGACCCGGGGCGATGCTCGGCCTGCCGATCGTCTTTGCCGCGATCTGCCTGGCCGCAATCCCGCTGGCGGTGTACGTCGGGTCGTACATCCCGTGGACCTGGCTGGGCAACCGGATCACCGACACCTGGCCGCCCGGCCATAGCGGTCAGACCCTGCTCGACCTGACCAAGTCGATGTACGACTACCACAACGGCCTGCGAGCGACCCATGCGGCCTCGTCGCCGTACTGGGCCTGGCCGCTCGACCTCAAGCCGGTCTGGTTCTACCAGGATGGCTTCTCGGGCAACACGGCCGGCGCGATCTATGACGCCGGCAACCTGGTGGCCTGGTGGCTGGCGATCCCGGCCACCCTGTTCGTGGCCTGGCAGGCGTTCAAGCGCCGCAGCCTGGGCCTGGGCCTGATCTTCGCCGCGTTCGCCTTCCAGTGGATGCCCTGGGCCCGGATCGACCGGGCGACCTTCCAGTACCACTACTACGCGGCCGTGCCGTTCCTGCTGGTCGCCCTGGCCTACTTCGTGGCCGAGCTGCGCAACGGACCGTCGGCGCGGACGTGGGCCCTGGCCCGCCTCAGCGCGGCGCTGGCACTCCTGGGACCGGCGTTGCTGTGGCTGTTCAAGGGGCCACTGTGCGGGTTCGTCCGGGTCATCGCGGTCAACCCCGGCTCGCAGGCCTGCGTGGCGACGGCGCCGGGCCAGATCGTGCTCACCTGGCGCTCCGCCGGTCTGGCGGCGGTGCTGATTACCGCCGGGGCCGTGCTGATCTTCCAGGTCCTCCGGATCGGCGCCGGCGGGCGGGCGGCGGGCGAACGCGACCGCAGCCTGGTCGGGATCGGGCTGACCGCAGCCGCGGGCGTCGTCGGGCTGCTGGTCGCCGGCGCGATCCTGCCCGAGCGCGCGATCATCAGCCAGGACGGCTTCATGATCGAGCCGATCGCGCTGGTCGTCCTGGTGGCCCTGCTTCCCGTCGCCTGGGTCGTGGCCACCGCCCGCGATGTCCGTCGCTTCGCGGCCGGGATCGTCCTTGCCTGCCTGGCCTGGTTCGCGGTGTGGTACCCGAACCTGTCGGGGCTGCCCCTGCCATCGTCGATCGTCAACGCCTACCAGGGGCTGCTGCCGACCTACCTGTACGCGTTCCAGTTCCCGGTCAACACCGACAAGGTGGTGACCGGGGTCGGGTTCATGGCGCCGATCGTCAAGGGCATCCCGATCCCGGCCGCACCGACCCTCCTGGCGTTCCTGCTTGTGGTCTGCCTCATCGTCGGCTACAGCGCCTGGACCTGGCGGATCTCGTTGGCCGAGCAGGACTTCGCCGAGCGCGATCCGGAAACCGTGACGAGGACCGGCCAGCCGGGCTAGGCGCCGGAGCCGGTCCCGCTCGCGAGTGCCGGCCCGGCGTCGATCTCGACCGGCTCGGCGGGCGGGTGCGACCGGGGCGTGACGTAGGCCGGGACCTCGGCCCGAAAGTCCGCTGGGAGTGCCCCCTGCGCGGCCAGCCGACGGATCACGAAGCCGTAATAGGCCTCCACCCGATCGGTGACCCGTTCCCAGCTGAACGCCTCAGCGCGGGCCATCCCAGCGGCGCCCATCTCGGTCCGCAGGTCATCGTCGAGCAGCAACCGACCGATCGCGGCGGACAGATCGCGCGCCTCGCCCGGCGGGACCAGCAGGCCCTGCTCGCCGCGCCGCAGTACGCCTTTGTAGCCGTGGATGTCCGAGGCCACGATCGGAGCCCCGGCGGCCATCGCCTCGAGCAGGACGATCCCGAACGATTCGCGTCCCGTGGCCGGCGCCACGAACACGTCGGCGGTCCGGAACAGCTGGGCCTTCTCGGCGTCGCTGACCCGACCGAGGAACTCGACCCCGGCCAGCCGGCGGGTCAGGACGTAGCGCCGGGCCTCGCGCTCCTGGGGCCCCGAACCGACGATCAGCAGGCGGCATTGGCAGCCGGTCTTGCGCAGGATGCGGTAGGCCTTGAGCAGGACCAGGAGACCCTTGCGCGGCTCGTGGCGGCCGACGAACAGGAGGTTCTTGGTGCCGTCCTGCCAGCGGGCGATGGGCACGGCCTTGCGGTAGCGATCGACATCGACCCCGTTGGGGATGACCTTGTAATCACCGGGGAAGAAACGGTCGATGAAATGACGCGCCGCCGCGCTCACCGCGATCCGGCCGTGGAGCAGCTGGGCATGGCCCTGCATCACCCGCGCCCCGAACTCGTACGACAGCGAGAAACCGGCGTAGGCGTGGAACGTGGCGATGTTCACGCTCCGCGAGCGGCGGAGCAGGATCAGCGACAGGAAGGGCACGAACGGTTCATGGAAATGGAGCACGTCGAACCGTTCCCGCTCGAGCATCTCGTCGACCTGGCGGACGTAGCGCGGCGAAACCGTGACCGTCCCGACCGACCCGTTCATGGGCACGCTGAAGCCCTTGCCGAGGCGGATCACGTCGCCCTCCGAGGAGCGCTGGAGACCGTGGCTGCTGCTGATGATCCGGACGTCGTGGCCGTGGAGGCGGAGGTTCTCGTACAGGAAACGGACGTGCTCGTTGACCCCGCCCGGGACCGGGTAGACGTACGGGGTGACCAGGCCGATCTTCATCGCGCCGCCTCGCTCTCGGGCGGTCCGAGCGGGGCGGAACCGCCCGACGCGGCCCCGGGATCATCGGCGTAGCGCGGGGGCCTGGTGCGGCCACCGGGATAGCCGTGATCGCGCCCGGTGCCGTCCCGGCGGACCCGTCCACCGACTTCGTCGCGGACATCGCGGCCGCGCTTTGCGAGCTGGCGACCAAAGACCGACAGCTGGCTGCCGGTCGGATGAGCGACCCCGTGCCAGACGGTCAGTCGGTCGAGGATCGCCGCCCGAAGGTCCTCGGCGGATCGTCCGACAAACGTCGTGTAGCCCTGCCCGATCGCCTCGACGGCGTGTGCGTCGCTCGAACCGACTCCGGCCAGGCCATGACGCTCGATGAACGTCGCCACGCGTTGGCCGGCCCGACCGAGGGTCGTCGGGTTGAACGCCTCGAGGGCATCGGGCCGAACCCGCGGGTCGGCGTCGGCCAGCAGGCGCCGGAGGATTGGCCCCTGCGCGCAGAGCGGGTAGGGGAAGAGCGGATGGGCCGGGATCGCCAGGCCGCCCTGTTCGTGGACCGCGACGATGCTCGCCCGGAGCGACTGCCAGGGCCGGATCGGCTCGCTCAGGTACAGGCCAAGCAGGTGTCCGCCACGGGTGGAGATCTCCTCGCCGACGATGACCTCGACGCCCAACCCCCGGTCGCGGGCGATCGCCTGGGCCGCGACGGCCGCATCGATCCGCTCGTGATCGGTGATCGCGATGACGTCCAGGCCGGCCGGACCGGCAGCCCGAGCGAGGATCTCGGCGATCCCGGCGGTGCCGTCGGAGGCCAGGCTGTGGATGTGCAGGTCCGCCCGTCCGCGCCGGTCGGTCATCGCCCTGCGGTCCGCTCGAGATCCGGCCAGATCGGAAAGAAGACGGCCCACCACTGCTCCGGGGCTCGGGCGATCTGGCCCTCGAACCAGCGAGCCTCGATGTCCAGGAACGCGGTCACCCGCTCCCGTCGTGAGCCGGTCGTCGGGACCGCCAACGGATCGAGGCGGCCGGCGTAGCGGCCCCGCGTCAGGCGACGCGCGGTTACGGCGTAGGTCGGGGCGCCGCTCTCGATCGCCACCAGCGCCGGACCGAGCGGCAGTGACGTGGCGGCTCCGAACATCGTCACCGGCATTCCGCCTCCGGTCAGGTCCCGGTCGCCCACGATCCCAACCGGCTCGCCCCGCTCGAGCGCGCCCATCAGCTCGCGGCGCGCCTCGCGCAGGCCGACCAGCCGGATCCCCAGCGCGCCGCGGGTCCGCACGAAGTAGGCCTGGAGAGCCGGATCGTCGATCGTCTCCATGGGGGTGGTCACCGGGCGGGCCGAGTTGACCGCGGCCACGTAGCCCTGGAGCTCGATCGCTCCGAGATGGAGACCCAGGAAGATCCGGGGCCCGGGCTGGCCGAATGCCGCCGCGAACGATTCCGGGGTCTCGATCGTCAGGCGCTGGTCGAGGTAGGCCGGCGTGAGCGCGGGTGCCCGGGCGACGTCGAGGTAGTAGGTGGCGTAGTGCCGGAAGGCCGCCCGGACCAGCCGGTCCAGGGCTCGCGGGTCTCGCGCGGCGGCCTGGATCCGGGCATCGGCCAGACCCTGATCGACCATCCAGCCAGCCACCCGGCGGAGGTTGCGCCGGGCCTGGTTGGCGCGACGTCGATCGAGCCGGTACCACAGCTCGCCGATCAGCTCGGCCAGCCCGACGAGTGGACCTTCCGGCAGCCGGCAGACCAGCCAGGTGACTCCGGAGACGATCCCAGCCACCGCGCGCTGACGGACCGTTGCCCGGGTCGCCGCCGGCGCGGTACCCGCCAGAGTCACCGTCGATCGACTCATCCGGCCGCCATCCGCGCGGCGCGCGCCTCCAGTTCGGCCGCCTCCGCAGCGGTCTCCGGCCAGATCGGCTTGAAGCTGTACCACTGGTCCGGCGCGGCGGCGATCACCCGTTCGATCGCATCGGCGACCTCCTGGGTCGCGCGCAGGACATCCGCCGGCGACGTCGAAGCGACCCGGATCGGCGCGTCGATGGTGGCCATGAAGGTGCCATCCGCAAGGCGACGGGTGACGACCGGGAGGATGGTCGCGCCGGTCTTGCCGGCCAGGGAGGCGGGGCCTGCCGGAAACGTGGTCCAGGCGCCGAACAGGCGCACCGGCACATCTTCGGCCCGATACCCCCAGTCGACCATCAGGGCGAGCATCTCGTGGCGCCGGAGCACGCCGTAGACCTCGCGCAGGTTCCGCCACGGGATGACCGTCGCGCCAAGTCGGGCGCGTTCGCGGCGAAGATGTTCGAATAGCTCGGGGAAGGTCGAATCGTCGGCCAGACCGGACAGCGGCCAGCCGCGCCGACCGATCCCGGCCAGGATCGCCTCGTTGTTGCCGACATGACAGGCGGCGAAGATCACCCCGTTCGACCCGCGCCAGATCGCCTCGACGGTGTCGATCCCTTCAGCCGCGACCAGCGCTCCGGCGACCTCGATGTCGAGGCTCGGGAGCTGCATCAGCTCGACCAGGTAGCGGGCATAGCTGCGATAGGCGCGGAGGGCCATCCGCCTCACCGCGGGATCGTCCGGCGGCAGCCCCAGGACGTGCCCGAAGTTCCGGTTCGACCAGTGACGTTTCTTTGGCCAGATCAGGTACGAGGCCTGGCAGAACCAGCCAAGGACGGTGGCCGCCGGCCCGGTCGGCAGATGCCCGAAGATCCACTCGGCCGCCCGGTAGCCGATCACGGCCGCCTTCTCGACGAGCCGTGGAGTGCCACCCATGCGCCGATAGGGCGCCTCGAGCGAGCGCCGCGGGCGCGGATCGATCGGCTCGCTCGTCGCGGGCCGATCCGGAGCCGTCGTCACCGCGACCCGGCCGCCACCTTTGCCTTCGACCCGGCCAACCGCTTGAGGGCCCGCTTCTGGGGCGCCTCGGTCCCGACCAGGGTCTCGTCGTCATCGCCCCGGATGAACGCCTCCACCCGGTTGAAGGCGATGTCGTCGTGGATCTGGATCGGTGGGCTCTTCATGAAGTAGCTCGATGGCGCGACCAGGGTGCCCTTGAGCCCGCGATCGAGACCCAGCTTCAGGCAGCGGATCGCGTCGGTGATGACCCCGGCGCTGTTGGGGCTGTCCCAGACCTCGAGCTTGAGCTCGGCGTTGAGCGGGACGTCGCCGAAGGTCGTGCCCTCCATCCGGATGTAGCACCACTTCCGGTCGAGCAGCCACGGCACGTGGTCGCTGGGGCCGACGTGGATGTCGTCCGGGTCGAGCTCGTAGTCGAGCATGCTGGTGACGGCGTTCGTCTTGGAGATCTTCTTGCTCTCGAGGCGCTCCCGCTCGAGCATGTTCAGGAAGTCGGTGTTGCCCCCGAAGTTGAGCTGGTAGGTCCGATCGAGCCGGACCCCGCGATCCATGAACAGCCGGGTCAGGACGCGATGGCTGATGGTGGCGCCGACCTGGCTCTTGATGTCGTCACCGATGATCGGCAGACCCTCCTCGGCGAAGCGGCGCTGCCAATAGGGCTCCCGACCGATGAAGACCGGGATCGCGTTGACGAAGGCGACTCCCGCCTTGAGCGCCTGCTCGACGTACCACTTGGTCGCCTCCTCGCTGCCGACCGGCAGGTAGGAGACCATCACGTCGACCTCGCGCTCCTTGAGGATCCCGACCACGTCGGCGGTCGGTCCGGGCGCCTTCTCGATGATCTGGCTGAGGTACTTGCCCAGGCCGTCGTGAGTCATCCCACGGTCGACCTTGACGCCCATGTTGGCGACCTGTTGGAAGACAAAGGTGTTGTTCGGCTTCTGGTAGATCGCTTCGGAGATGTCCTTGCCGACCTTGTTCTTGTCGATGTCGAAAGCGGCCACGAACTCGATGTCACGGACGTGGTAGCCGCCCAGGCTGACATGCATGAGGCCCGGAACGAAGTCGCCTTCCTTGGCGTTCTCGTAGTAGTAGCGACCTTGGACGAGGCTGCTGGCGCAGTTGCCCACCCCGACGATCGCGACCCGGATCTTGCCGTCTTTGCGGGCCGCCCCCGCCCGCGGCCGGGCGCCGTTGGTGTGAGAACCGCTGGTCCCGTTGGTCTCGCTCTTGCCGTTCTTGGCCACCTTGATGCTCTCCTACTTCCCGTCGCTGCCGACGGCCTGCTGCCTGACGTGGATGATCCGTTGGATTGCGGTGATCGTGGCGAGGATGCCGATGATCCCGAGCGCGCCGGCGATCCAGCCGGCACCCCCGGCAAGGTCGGGCCCAACCCGACCGGCCAGCCCGCCGGCGACGAGGCCGGCGGCAAGGATGATCAGCCGGACCTCGCGCGGGGCGAGACCCACCTGGGCCATCCCGCCGGGTGCGCTGAAGCCGAGGCCCTCCGATCGGGCCCGCGTGTAGCTGACGAGGAACGCGGCCGACATCGCGAACGCGGCCAGACCGGCGCCCAGTCCGAAGCCGGCGTCGACGCAGCCGACGACGATCCCGACGTAGGTGAGGCCCTCCCCCCAGCGATCGAACACCGAGTCGAGAAAGGCGCCGACGGTCGAGACCCGGCCGGTGGCCCGGGCCAGGGCCCCGTCGAACAGGTCGAACACGCCGCCGAGGAGGATGACGATCCCAGCCGCCAACCACTGCTGGAATCCGGCCAACCCGGCCGCGACCACGGTGATGCCGAAACCGAGCACGGTCAGTCCGTTGGGGGTCAGGCCCAGCCGGCCGAGCGCCAGTGCGACGGGCTCGCCGAGCTTCCTGACCCGGGTCCGGGTCCCCGGCGTGATCGTCATGGGGCGAAGCCGAGGTAGGTGCGCTCTCGGGCGGTGATCTCGCCGAATGCCTCCGGCCGGAGGGTGCACACGGTCTCGCGGCCGACCCGCTCCGTTCGGACCAGCCCGGCGTCGCGCAGACGCTTGAGATGGTGCGACACCAGGGGCTGGCTGAGACCGACCTGCTCGATGAGGTCGGTCACGCTGTGCGGCCGGCCCACCAGGCAGCGCACGATCCGCAGCCGGTTGACATCGGCCAGCGCCTTGTGGAAGGCGCGCAACTCGCGCAGCTCGGCTGGCGCCTCGACGATCGAGGCAAGGGTCGAGCGGAACCGGACCGGCGAAGGGGACAAGGGTCGAAGCGCTCCCGGGTCATCGGGCTGGGGCCCAATGCATCAACAGTCGTTGATGCTATCCGCCGGTCCGCTGGTCGTCAAGAGCGCGACGGCGATCATCGAAGTCAGATCCAGACGAGCGCGATCGTCGCAACGAGCAAGCCCGCGAGGCTGAGGCTCACGGCCCGACGGGCTCGCGGACTCGTGACGAATCGCTCGAGCGCCCCGCCTGCGCCGGCCCACAGCAAGGCCGTCGGCACGATGACCAGCATCATCGTCAGCGCCACGAAGGCGCTCCCGACCACCGCTGGCAAATCCGGGAGGCGGAACGTCGTGACCGCGCCGAGTGCGAAGATCCACGCCTTGGGGTTGAGCCACTGGAAGCCCGCACCCCCGACCAGCCCGAGCGGTCGAGCAAGAGCGGCCCGTTCCGAGGCTCCGCTCCGGATGATCTGAACGGCGAGGTAGACGAGGTAGGCTGAGCCGCCCAGCTTCATGGCCGTGGCAAGATCGGGGACCGCGGCCAGCACCGCGCTCGATCCAGCGGCGGCGGCCAGTGCCATCCCTCCGAGGCCGAGCGCCGTCCCGACCACGTGCGGCAAGGTCCGCCGCAGGCCGAACGACGCCCCCGAGGCCCACAGCAGGATGTTGTTCGGGCCCGGCGTAACGGAGCTCACGAACGAGAACACGACGAGCGCGATCCACTGCTCCACCGCCCGACGATAGGTGGGCTTGGCACCACCGGTCTTGTACGATCCTGCCATGGTCTCGTCCGTCAGCGAGGTGTCGGTCCGAGCCTGGAAGCCGCCCGTCACCGGCGTCCGCGAGGTCCTCCATGCCCGCTTCGAGGACCATGCCTATCCGCCGCATACCCACGACACCTGGACGCTGTTCATCGTCGATGAGGGATCGATTCGCTATGACCTCGATCGACACGAGCATGGAGCGGAACCGTCGACCGTCGGGCTGCTCCCGCCGTCTGTCGTCCACGACGGTCGAGTCGGGCGGACGGGTGGCTACCGGAAGCGGGTCATCTACCTGGAGCCCGACGTCCTCGGGGACTCGCTGATCGGACGCGCCGTCGATCGGCCGGCGATCCTGGACCCGGGGTTGCGATCCCGGGTGTCGGCGGTGCACGACGCCCTCGGATGCGTCGACGACGCCTTCGAAGCGGAGACGCGCCTGGCGTTCGTGATCGAGCGGATCCGCCGAGCATACGGCTCGATCGATCGTGCCGCGCCGGTTCGAGCGGGCGACCTCGCCGATGCGCTCCGTGCTTACCTTGACAGACGAGCCACGGAAACGGTCACCATGGCCGAGGCGTCCGCGGCCGTCCAGGCGAGCCCGACCCAACTGGCCCGCGCGTTTGTTGCCGCGTTCGGCATCACGCCGCACCAATATTTGCTTGGCCGCCGACTCGATCTCGCGCGCGATCGGATCCTGGACGGCCAACCGTTGGCCGCGGTCGCCGCCGAGGTCGGGTTCTTCGACCAGGCCCACCTGACCCGCCGTTTCAAGCGCTTCCTCGGGGTAACACCTGGGCGGTTCGCGACGGATCCCACTGGCGCCAACCAGCAAGGCTAGGCCGGTCGCCCCACTACCGGCTTCGTCGCCCGCGCCGGCCCTCCGCGAGGCTCCCTGAGCCCGACGGTATGCAGGCCACGACTGGCCTGAGCACAGCGGTCGCTGCCAAGCAAATCGCATGAGCTCGTTGGCCGAGGGTCGAGCGCACCCATGCATGGAGGTGACTCGTGGGGGGCCTAAGGGCCGGTACGCCGAAGGGCACGGCTGGCTAGTGGCCGGAGCACCGTTCGCAGCACGCTTGGGTGGCATACGACATGGCTCAAGGGGGCCGAGGCGCGCCGGGCGGCGGATTTTGCGGATCCTTGGACTCGCGGCGAGGCGTCGGAGCCCCGGCCCGACGACGGCCCCGCGGTGGCTCGTCTGAGTCGCGCGTCCGGCCTCCCCGGGTAGCATGGGCCGATGTCCCGCCGTGCGTCGTTCGTCCTGCTGGCCGCGCTCGGGGTCGGGGTCTTTCTGACCGGGCTGGAGCTGATGGTCACGGCGGTCGCCCTGCCTTCGATCATCTTCGACATGGCCCATCGGGCCGGGATCGCCGAGATCGAGGCCTGGACCCAGCTCCGGCGCGCGTCCTGGATCGTCAACGGCTACCTGCTGGTGTACGTGGCCACGATGCCGATTGCTGGCCGCCTGGCCGACCTGTGGGGCACGCGGCGGCTGTTCCTGGGCGCGCTGGTGACCTTCGCGCTCGGGTCGCTCCTGGCGGGCGCCGCGCAGAGTCTCGATGGACTGATCGCCGCCCGGGCGATCCAGGCACTGGGCGGCGGGGCCCTGGTGCCGGTCGCGACCGCGGCGGCCGCCCACCTGTACGAGGGCCACTCCCGACCGCGTGCGCTGGGCACGATCGGCGCCCTGACCTTCCTTGGGATGGCGGCTGGACCGTTCGTCGGGGCGGCGCTGCTGGGGTCGATCCATGCCCAGTCCGCCTTGGCCAACGCCGGCCAGACCTCGGGATCGTTGGTCGATCTCCTGGCACCCGCCTGGCGCTGGGTGTTCTACATCAACGTCCCGATCGCTCTCGTCGCCCTCGTCTTCGCCTGGGCGGCGAGCGCCGGCTGGGAGACGCCCCGCCAGGCGGCCCGGATCGACCTGCCCGGTGCCGTGGCCTTCACCCTCGGGCTCGGGGCGATCCTGGTTGGCCTGACCCTGCTGGGGAGCCCGGCCGACGGCCGGCAACTGGGCCTGTCGACCCAAACCCTGATCGCGATCCTGCTTGCGTTCGGTCTCGGCGGTCTGGCGGTGGCCGTTCTGGCGGGCCTGCGGCGGCGCGATTCGTTCATCGACCTCCGCCTGTTCCGCCAACCGGCGTTCGCGGCAGCGGCGGCCGTGTCGGCCTTGACCGGCTACGCCTTCGCCACCGCGATCATCGGCGCAGCCGTCTTCGTCGACCGGGTCCTGTACGGGGGACCGGCCGAGCAGCAGGTCGTCCTCGGCTCGCTGGCGGCCGCGACGGCGGTCGGGGCACTCGTGTCGGGCTTCGGGGTCCGACACTGGTCGCTCCGCGCGGTGACCCTCGTCGGTCTGGCCACCAGCATCGCCGGTCTCCTGATCATGGCCAGCTGGACCCCGGGGACCTCGATCCAGGCCGCCGCGCTGGCCGTCACGCTGTTCGGGCTCGGGTTCGGGCTGACCGTCACGCCGCGCTCCACGGCGGCCGTCGAGGCGGCCGGTCGGGCCGCCTTCGGGATGGCCTCCGCGACGGTCACGGTGGCTCGGATGATCGGGATGGCGGTGGGCCTCGCGGTCCTGACGGCCTACGGCTCGACCACGATCGACGCCCTCAATGCCCGGCTCAACGCCAGCCCGGACGCCTTCCGGGCATTCGTTCCGCCGGCCCTCGCCGGCCGGCCGCTCGACGATGGGCTGGTCGTCCAGGCCCTCGAACGGTGGGCGGCCGGCGAGGCGTCGCGGATCATGATCGGCCTGTTCGTGGTGGCCGCGATCGTCATCCTGGCCGCGGTCCCGCCGGCGCTCGCCCTGGGCGATCGGCGGGCGGGTATGCTGGCCCGCGGAAGCGGACCGAGCGACGACGACAAGGGAGGCGAGCGAGCCCGGGATGGCGGAGACGAACGAGCGGCCACTCTCGCACTCTGAACCGTGGGCGGATCCCCAACCGCTGGTCGCCGCGGCCGACGGCACGATCCGAGTCGCGGTCCTGACCGCCGCCGGCCTGACCGAGCTGACCGGCCTGGACCGGGTCCCCGAGACGAAGCGGCCGGATGGCGGCCGGGTCTGGATCGACATCACCAGCCCATCGGCCGGCCAGGTGGCCACGATCACCAAGCGGCTAGGACTCCACGAGCTGATCGCCGAGGACATCCTCGAAGGCAACCAGCGGGCCAAGATCGAGGTCACCGACGACCTCGTCCACATCGTGATCTTCGCCCTGGTGTACGCCGAACCGATCCGTCCGAGCGAGATCGACATGGTCCTTGGCGAAGGATTCCTGCTCACCGCCCACGGTCCCGACTGGGATCCGCGGTTGACCCATCACCTGCGCGGCGACGGCCTGGCAGCCGTCCTCGCCCGCGGCCCGGACCATCTCCTGTGGGCGATGTGCGACGACCTGATCGACGACTACTTCCCGCTCCTCGACAAGATCGGCGATGAGATCGACCTGCTCCAGGATGCGGTCATCGAGCACGGCGACCCGTCCACCCTGGAGCGGCTGTTCGAGCTCAAGCGCGAGCTCCTGTCGATCCGTCGGGCGGCCGGTCCGGTGCGCGAGATCCTCAACCAGCTGACCAACCGCGACCTAGCCCTGGTCGACACCGAGGAGGTCCTCTACTTCCGCGACGTGTACGACCACCTCATCCGACTGACCGACGAGCTCGACACCTACCGCGAGCTGGTCAGCGGCACTCTCGACGTGTATCTCGCCACGGTCAACAACAACCTGTCCCTGATCATGAAGCGGCTGACCGGGGTCACCGTGGTCCTGACCGGGATCGCGGCGATTGCCGGCATCTTCGGGATGAGCGAGGCCGGGGCCGCCTTCACCGGCAACGAGGCGATCGGCTTCTGGCTGGTGACCGCGGTCACGGTCGGCCTGGCCTTCCTGATGGCCTGGGTGCTGCGCAAGATCAAGTGGATCTAGCCGCAGAAGACGGGCTTCGCCTTGGGGTGCGCATCCTGGTGATCGGCCGGACCGTGGCCAAGCGGCAGGGCGATGACCTGGGTCTTTGGCCCGACCTTGTCGTTTGGCAGGTACGGGCCCTCTGAGGTCTGGAGCCAGAGGGACTCGCGCTTCTCGGCCACCGCCGCATCGAGGGTGGTGATGTGCCGGCGCACCTCGACCGCGTCGTACAGGTAGACCTGGTCGTCGGCGGTGTAGACCTGGATGAGCATCCCGAGCATCCGCCGCCCGTTGTTGATCTTCGAGGCGTCGAGGATCGGCAGGAACATGCCGGTCCGGGCGTGGGCGTAGAGGTACGTCGCGCCGAGCTGACCGGGCTGCTGGAGCCCGTCCAGGTACATCGCCACGTTGCACGGCGGATGACCGTTGGGGGTCGTCGGCTGCTCGATGACCGGCAGGTCGATGCTGAGTGACGGGATCACGACCCGGGTCGCCAGGGCGACCGCGCCCGGCGAGGCGGCCAGGGTCGGGCTCGGGCTGACCAGCGGCGGGAAGGTCAGCAGCTGGGTCGGGGTCGGCGTCGGCAGGACCGCGATCGGTGTGTCCGAGGCGGATGGGGTGGCGTCGACCGGGACGGTGTAGCTGAGCAGCCCAGCGGCCACCAGCGACACGCCGGCGGCCGCCAGGAGGGCCGGCAGCAGCCGGTAGCGCAGACGGTCGACGAGGGCGCGCATCGGTCCGCCATCCTAGCCCGTCCGCCCGCGAGGCGCCCCAGCCGCTTGGTACTGGTACCCTCCCGGAATGCCATCACGCCTTGCCGTCGTCCTTGGGTTGCTGGCGGGCGTGGTCAGCGCGACGCTGGCCCTGGCAGCGATCGTGGCCTTCGTCCCGGGGCCGATCCATCCGACCGCGACGCCGACCCCGGCCGCGTCGTTCGCCGCCGTCTCGCCCTCGCCGTCGACGCTCCTGTCGCCCAGTCCATCGAACGCCGGGCCACTGTCTGGCGGGCCGTCAGCCTCGCCGTCGCCGACGCCTGGGCCGGCCTTCTTCATCGGCCAGCTCGCGCCGGCCCTCCGCGTCACCAGGGTCGGCGGTGGAACGATCGATCTGGCCGCGCTGCGCGGCAAGCCAGTCTGGCTGAACTTCATGCAGACGACCAGTCCACCGTGCGTCGACGAGTTCCCACTGATGAATGGGTTCTCGGTCCGCTATGCCAACACCGGCCTGGTCGTGGTGGCGGTCGACATCGCCGAGGACGAGAACGCGGTCAAGGCCTTCGCCGAGGGGCTCAAGGCGACCTTCCCGGTGGGGCTCGACCCGAAGGCGGAGGCCCAGAAGGTCTGGGGAGCCTTCGCCCTGCCGGTCCATTTCTGGATCGACAAGGACGGTTTCGTCCGGGCCGGCGCGCTTGGCGGGATCGGACCCGACATCATGGCCGCCAACCTCCAGAAGATCCTGCCCGGGACCACCGTCACCCCGTGACCCTGGCCAGCCATCGGCCGGTCGATGGCTGGTCGATCGTCCGCCGACGGGTTTCCGAGCTGGTCGCGACGGGTGGCCGGCTGCTGGTCGTGACCGACTTCGACGGGACCCTGGCCCGGATCCCGCTCGATCCGATGGCCGCCCGGATCGAACCGCTCGGTCGCTTGGCGCTGCGCCGACTGGCCCGCCTCGAGGCCGCGGACCCGGAGCGACTCCGGACGGTGGTCCTGAGCGGGCGGGCGGTGATCGACCTGGCAACCCGGGTCCGGGTCGGCGGGATCGGCTATCTGGGCGATCACGGCCTCCAGAGCGGGACCCTGGCCCGCGGCGTTCCGGCCGAACGGCTCAAAACGATCGTCGATCCGGCGCTCGATCGGTACATCCCGATCGCCCAGGACCACGGGCGAGCGGTGGCGGCCGCCCTCGGCGACCCCGACTGGTTGTTCGTCGAGGACAAGGGACCGTCGGTCGCGTTCCACTACCGGGCCGCACGCCAGCCGGCCGCTGCCGGTCGGCGAGTCGCGGCCGCGGTCGAGGACCGGCTGCGCGCCGAGGGCGGGGCCCCCACGACCCCCGCCGGCGGCGGGTTGGTCCGGTTCGACGGGCGCCGGATCGTCGAGCTTCGGCCCCCGGGCACGGGTGGCAAGGGCGCCGCGGTCGCTGGGCTGCTCGAGCGCGAACCATTCGGCGCGGCACTCGTCCTGGGCGACGATCGGAGCGACGCGGAGGCCTTTGGGGCCGTTGCGACGGCGCTCACGGCGGGCCGCCTTCGGGCCGGTCTGTCGATCGCGGTCCACGGCGCCAGCGAGACCCCGGCCGAGGTCGCAGGCTCGGCGGACCTGATGGTGGCCGCACCAGCGGACGCGGCCCGGGTGCTGGCGCTGGTGGCCCGGATCCTCGAGCGCGAGGGTCGACGACGGCCCGTCTAGGAGGCGATCGCCCGTGCCGCTCCCTCGACGACCTGGAGGAGCGGTCCCGGGAAGAGCCCGAGGACGATGGTCAGGATCGCGGTGCCAGCCAGGCCGACCTTGAGGATGCCGCTCTTGAGCAGCGGAACCGGCTCGCCCTTGGGGTCGCGCATGAACATGAACACGACGACCCGCAGGTAGTAGAACGCCGCCAGCGCCGCGTTGAGGACCGCGATCACGGCCAGGATCCCGGCCGGACCACCGGCCTCGACGGCGGCCAGGATGACGTAGGCCTTGGCGAAGAAGCCGGCCGTCGGCGGGATGCCCGTCAACGACAGCAGGAAGAGGGTCATCAGGAAGGCCAGGGCGGGTTCCGTCCGGCCCAGCCCGGCAAACGTGTCGATGCTGCTCGATACGCCCCGTCGGCGCTGGAGCGCGGCGACGACCCCGAACGCACCGAGGTTCATGAAGCTGTAGGCGGCGCCGTAGAAGATCAGGCCAGACAGTCCCTCGATCCGCCCGCTGCTGGCCCAGGCGGCCAGTCCGACGAGCATGTAGCCGGTATGGGCGATCGACGAGTAGGCGAGCATCCGCTTGACGTTGTCCTGGCTGATCGCGACGAGGTTGCCGAGGGTCATCGTGATCGTGGCCAGGACGACGATGGGTCCGACCCACTCCTGGTGGAGCGGCCCGAGCGCACCGACGAACAGGCGCAGGATGAGGGCGAAGGCACCGATCTTGGGTCCCACCGAGAGGTAGCCGGTCACCGGCGTCGGCGAGCCCTGGTACGCATCCGGTGTCCAGTAGTGAAACGGGACCGCCGCGATCTTGAACGCCACCCCGGTGGTCAGGAAGGCCAGACCCATCGCCAGCCCGGGCGACAGCGGGGCCGTCCCGGCCACGATCGCCGACAGGTTGGCCGCCACGACCTCGATCCTGGTCGAGCCGGTCAGGCCCCACACGAACGCCAGCCCGAACAGGAAGATCGCCGAGCTGAACGACCCGAGCAGGAAGTACTTGATGGCACCTTCGGTCGACAGCGCGTCGCGCTTGGCAAAGCCGGCCAGCAGGTAACCGGGTAGGACCATCAGCTCGAGCCCGAGGAACAGCACGAGGAGGTCCATCGAGGCCGAGATGAGCATCGCGCCAGTCATCGCGAAGATGAGGACCGCCGCGAACTCGGGCAGCGGCAGGCCACGCGCCGCGAGGTAGTCCGGGGCGAACAGCAGGGTAAAGGCAATGATCGCCACGAACAGCAGGTCGAGGAACGTGGTCAGGGCGTCGACCCGGTAGGCCCCACCAAACGCGTCGCCCGGGTTCGAGCCGGCGACCAGGGTCGCCGCGGCAACGATGGCCAACCCGGCCAGGGCGACCACCAGGGCCGGTGTCCGCGCCCCGGGCCGAATGATGTCGACCACGATGATCGCCGCCGCGACGAGCACGGCCGCGGCGAGCGGCGCGATCGTGGCCAGGTCGTGGCTGTCCATCGTCGGTCGAGCGCCCCTACCGGCCGAACAGGTGGAGGGCGATCGCGTGCCCGTCGGAAACGCTGGCGATGACCGATCCGACCGTCCCCTGAACGAGGGTCAGGATCAAACCCGGGAACAACCCGAAGACGACGATCAGCGTCCCGAGCGGGACCAGGGTCGCGATCTCGATCGGCCGGAGGTCGCTCAGGTGGTCGCCCAGCCCCGAAAGGAACTCGGACAGCTCGCCGGTGAACACCCGCTGGAACAGGAACAGCAGGTAGCCCGCCGCGAGGACCATGCACGAGGTGGCCACCGCTGCCGCATACGGGTTGGTGGCGAACGTCCCGACCAGGACCAGGAACTCGCCGACGAAGCCAGACAGGCCCGGCAGCCCGGCGCTGGCGAACATGAAGAAGCCAAACGCCGCCGCGTAGACCGGGGTCCGACCGGCCAGTCCACCCATCTTGGCGATCGTCCGGTCGTGGGTCCGCTCGTAGATCACACCGACGAGGAGGAACAGGGCGCCGGTGATCAGCCCGTGGTTGACCATCTGGAGGATGGCGCCCTGGAGCCCCTGCTCCTGGAATACGAAGATGCCCAGGGTCACAAAGCCCATGTGGCTGACCGATGAGTAGGCGATCAGCTTCTTGAGATCGGGCTGGACCATGGCCACGACCGCGCCGTAGATGATTGCGATCAGGCTGAGCACGATGATCGGCTCGGCGAACGTGTGGGCGGCCGCCGGGAAGAGGGGCAGGGCGAACCGGATGAACCCGTAGGCGCCCAACTTGAGCATGATCGCCGCCAGCATCACCGAGCCGGCCGTTGGCGCCTCGACGTGGGCGTCGGGCAGCCAGGTATGGAACGGGAACATCGGGACCTTGATCGCGAAGGCCAGGAAGAAGGCCAGGAAGGCGAACAGCTGGAGACCGTCGGCGAAGCCGACCGTCGCGGCGAAGCTGCGCAGGTACTCGAAGTCGAAGGCGTGGGCCCAGGAGCCGGTCGCGACCTGGTAGCTGTAGGCGGTGGCCAGGATCGCCACCAGCATCAGCAGCGAGCCGACCAGCGTGTAGAGCACGAACTTGATCGTCGCGTAGACCCGGTTGGAGCCACCCCAGATCCCGATGATCAGGTACATCGGGACGAGGACGATCTCCCAGAACACGTAGAACAGGAACAGGTCGAGGGCGACGAACACGCCGATCAGCCCGACCTCGAGGATGAGGAACGAGATCATGTATTCCTTCACCCGTTCGCGGATCGGACCGAACGAGGCGAGGATGCTGATCCAGGACAGGGTCGTGGTCAGCACGACCAGCACCGCCGACAGCCCGTCGACGCCGACCTTGTACTGGATCCCGAAGAACGGGATCCAGTCGAACCGCTCGAGCGACGAGAAGCCCGGGCCGGTCGGGTCGAACCCGACCAGCAGGATCAGCGACAGGACGAACGAGATCAGGGCGGTCCCCAGGGCGACCCAGCGGATCGCCTGGTGACGGTCGCGCGGGATGAACGCGATCGCCAGCGCCCCGATGAGCGGCACGAAGGTGATCGCGCTGATCAGGGGCAGGCCGTCCATGCCTTAGCGGCCCGCGATCACGAGGTACGACCCGGCCATCACGATCAGCCCGATCGCGATCCCCAGGGCGTAGTTCTGGACTCGACCGGTCTGGACCCGGCGCAGGCCGCGCCCGAAGCCAACGGCGACCGAGCCGATCCCATTGACCGTGCCGTCGACCACGTTCCGGTCGAACCACCAGGCGGCCATCGCCAGCCGGCCGCCGATCCGGATGAACAACAGGTCGTTGAGCTCGTCGAACCACCACTTGTTGAGCGAGGCGCGATACAGGAAACGCGTCGCGCCGTTGGCCTCGGCGATCGCGACCACCGCCTTCGGCCGTGGCTCGCTTCGCAGGGGACCGAGCTCGATCCCGAAGAAGCGCCAGGCCACGACGATCCCGAGGGTCGCCACGGCGACGCTGGCGATGATCAGCGCGCCATCGATCCCGAACAGGGCGAAGCCAGCCTCTGCGTGGCCGGACAGGGCCACCGTCTCGCCGAACACCGGCTCCAGCCAGGTCTTGAGCAGGCCGCCGCCAAAGGGCAGCCCCAGGACCATCCCGATCACGACCGACGGGATGGCCAGCAGGACCAGGGAGACCGTCATCGAGCGCGGCGACTCGTGGATCGTTGGCTCGATCGCGGGATCGACGTGGCTGGGTCCCCAGAAGGTCAGGCCCATCAGCCGGAACATGTAGAACGCGGTCATCCCGGCAACCACGAAACCGACCGCCCAGA
>Ga0080064_1001077_pt1 | contig 60819 bp, 60 predicted proteins | sample Subgrocontami54m_FD_69260 | JGI IMG/M metagenome (GOLD analysis project Ga0080064, IMG submission 69260) | Subsurface groundwater microbial communities from S. Glens Falls, New York, USA - GMW46 contaminated, 5.4 m (SPADES assembly) (version 2) ... | reverse complement strand
TCAGACCCCTTTTCTATTCTCTTCCGACGCCTATACAAGTCGCATCAGACTCATCTGGCGGAGAATGGCGGCAATGTCCTGCTCGGCTTGCGGTGAGACAACCCGGTCCGCCGCCGCTCATTCTCGAATGCGTATTCGCCCGGGTTCGACGAGCCACAGGCGCCGTTCGGTTGGTTCGCTTTCGAGCAGCGCCAGTGCGCTCCGTACCGCATTGAGCGTGTTCTCGACGCTTTGGGTCGCCGGACGCAGCACCCAGATTCCCGCATGATCGGCTGGCGGATACCGTCTGATATCGGAAAAATCCGAGTCGAGCGTTATCAGAACTCGAATTTCGCTGCGGCACACCTCCAGTACCTTCAGATCCGCACGGCCTCCGAGCCCTTCCTGCAGCGCGGTCCGTACGTCATGGCCGGCCTCGCGCAGCAAAGTAGCAGCGTCGAGAGTGATGTTCTCATCCAGCATGAACCGCACAGCCACGCGCTGCACTCACGCAGCGATCGGCACGATCCGTTCGCGCGCCAGCTCGGCGGCGTACGCAATCGCCGCCGGAATGTGCTCCGGCTTGAGGGACGGGAACTGCTCGAGGATGTGCGCTGGAACTTCGCCCGCGGCGAGATTATCCAGCACCACCGAAACCGGTACCCGCGTGCCGCGGAAACAGACGGTGCCGTGCATGATCTCGGGATCGGCGCTGAGATAAAGCTTCCAGTCCATGGAGGGCTCCGGTTGCGCGGTAGGCAAGGGATCGATTCTACCGCGCGCTACCGCGCGCCGGCGGGCAGGCGCGAAGCGGAAGTAAATCAATACGCTGGTCGTCGTCTCGCCAATTGCGGACCAACGATGCGGCACGCACCGACTCGGTCGGGAGGGCGTCGTGCGCCCCGAGCAGTGCTGCTGCCAGCGCCCAGGCCGCTGCGCCCGGTGAGATCGGCGTGATCACGACGCCCCGGACTGCGGCACCGCGTCTCAGTTCCCTTGCCGGGTATCGCGCCTTGCGATAATCCGCCGCCGTGCGGCTCATCAGCAGCAAGGCCCTGCGCGAGTCTGCAGTCCGACATCGCGAGGCTGGCGGCCCGATTTCACGTCGCCGCCGCGGTTTTTCTTTAGAGCGTTCAGCGTCTCGACGGCCGCGGCTCCCAACCCGAACCGTCGGGTCGCGCGGTAGAATTTCCCGGGATCATGCCGTCCGCGCCAAATCGGGGGAGCCTTTAAAGGGGTCAGGCCCCTTTCATATTCTCTTCAAGCAACTTGTGCGAGCGGGAAGCGAATCTCGATGGACTCAAAAGGCACGGAAACCGTGCCGTCCTGCGCCCGTTCGACCAGTCCCAGTTCCTCGAGGCGTGACACATCGGTATGGACATTCGAGTAGTTGCGTTCGGCCGCTTTCGCCAGCGCGTAGACGCTGCAAGGGCCTGCGCGGCGCAGGGTGTCCAAAAGATCCAGGCGCGCTGGGGTCAGTTCGGCGAACAGCGACCGCGCCGACTCGAAACTCAGGCGGTAATCAGGTGCATGCCCGCGACGAGCGCCAGCGATCTGTTGCCCTGCGGCTGCGAAGATGGAACCCCTGCGACTCAACTCGATGATTGCCTTCATGACCTAACTCCATTCGTTCACGTCGTTCTCGAAGTCCGACAGTAGCTGCTCGACAGTCGTGAAGACGTAGTCATCTTCGCGATCTCCCAGGTGCCTGTGGTCACCTTTGCCGCGTTCGTTGTCCTACCGAACCCGGTTTACGCCCGCAGCGCCGTAGTACAGCCGGTACTTGTAGCGGTGCGTGCTCGGCGCCAGTGGCTCGGAGAGCTCCCAAACAACGATCTCGATGATCGAGCCGTCATCACGAACTTCCTTGGCCTGGGCAAGGAGCACTGCCGGCATATATTGCATGCTAGCAATATATGCACCTTGTGTCTACTGCGCGGTGAAGAACTGTGGAGAACCAATGATCTGTCCGGTTTCATTCGGGGCCTTTAAAGGGGTCTTGCCGTAACGCATTTGCACCGGTGCGGTGCAGGAATGCGTCATGACAAGACCTGACCCCAACTTCTGATTCAACGATCAGAATCGGGGTCCGGCGGCGCAAGCGATTCGAAGGCGCCCAGGCGGCTCGCAAGATCTGCCGCGGACACGATTTTCGGCGAGCCCAGCGACAACAAGTCTTTGCGGTCGCCGGTCACCAGGAAGTCCGCGCCCGAGGCGACGAGCGCTGCGATGATGTGGCGGTCCCTGGGATCCGGTGGGGTCAGCGGCAGAGCCACGTCCGCAATGTCCACGGTGACGGTCTTCACTCGCAGGATTTCCAGATAGTCGCGCAGGTCCTCGTCGGAAAGGCCATTCGCGAGTAACAGCTTGCAAACCTTGGGATAGCGCAACGCCTGAGTGAACTCCTCGAGCAGCGCCGCCGAGACCACGAGTTCGAACTTTCCTTGCAGCCATGCGTCCACAATGCGCCCCGGGGCGCCGCCGGGCCGGGCGATGCCGGAAATGAGGATATTGGTGTCGAGGACGACCCTCACCGCGGCGCGCGGCGGGCGCGCCGCGTGCGCCGCGTGCGCCGCGCGCTCGCGACCGCTTCCTCCACCAGGTGCTCGAATGTCTTGTCGCTCACGCCGGCAAAGGCCTTGCGGATTTTCGCGGTAATCGCGGCAAAGCGCTCCTCCATCGCGCGGATGCGGTCAAAGAGCCCGATCTCGACGATCGCCGCGACCCGCTTGCCGTCCTTCAGGATGACGACCGAATCGCGCTTGTACTGGACTTCATTCAGCAGCTCGCCGAGGTTCTGCCGCACCTTGACGGCCGGGGCTTCCTTGATCATCGCAGCTCCTGCATGGTCATAATGGTCATTATAACCGACGCGGCTGGCCGAGGAGGCCCAGACGCGCCTGCAGCGCTATCGGGCACGATCCAGCTCGCCCTTCAGGCTCGCGAAATCCACCTGGAAGGCGTCCACTTTCTCCCGGGCCAGCGCAGCGAGGAAATCGATCCGGTCGAGCCCCGCGATTCTGGCCGCCTTCTCCTGCGAGAGGTCGCCGTGCTCGTACCAGTGGATCGCTGCCGCCAAACGCATCTCTCGGCCGAATTCGTCGGGTGAGCGGCGCAACGCGGAAAAGACATCTTCCGGCAATTCCAGGGTCACGGTCGTCACCGCATTCTCGATCGAAGCGGAGTCGGCGCGGTGATCGCCGATATCCGCCAGAAGATGGCCGACCACGGAATCTCACGCTCGATGAATTGCAGGCGCCGGCGAGGAAGGGGAACGGCGGCGGGAGCGGAGCGAAGCCCGGACGGCCGAAACGCCGCAAGGCGGCGAAGCGGAAGAAGAAAACCGCGACGCGCAAGGTGGCGCCGAAATACAAGGATCCTCAGTCCGGCGCGAGCAAGTAACCGGGCAGAAAGCCCCACGCCGGCCGCTGCGCGACCACCCCCTAAGGCAGGATTTCGAGCCTCTTCCCGGTTCGGGTGCGGTAGATCTCGAAGTCGGCCAGGTCCATCGGCCGATCCGCGTATTTGCGGAGGAGTTCTGCCAGCCGAGACCCGGCACCGTCCATACCAAGGACACGCCAACGCGGACCAGCCAGCTTATCGATCAGCGGTGCGTTCAGGTGCGCCGGGATGATGTGACAGGCTTCCGTGTTACCGCGGGCCAGGTGGTGACCAAATCGCCGAAGAATTCGGCAAGGGCCGCCAGAGCTGCGCGGTGCAGACGGTCTCTCTCGTTGGCGATGGCGACCAGGCCGCCGGAATCAACGAGCAGCCTCGGTCTTGCCACCGAGTTTCTCTTTCAGGCTGCGCTTGCGGCGGGAAGAAAGGTCGGGCGCGCCCGCGAACATGCCAACCATGCCGGAGGCGCGCAATACCTCAAGCGCACTTGTCCTGTAGCGAGTCGGTTTGCTCCTGCGCTTCGCCGCGTCGGCTGATGACATGGCGTGTTTTCCAATCGGCATACGAAAACCAATCTTAACCTCGCTCCCACCCGACCGGGCACGAAGCGCAAGGTGGCGCCGAAATACAAGGATCCTCAGTCCGGCGCGACCTGGTCGGGGCGCGGCCTCGCGCCGAAATGGCTCGCCGAAAAGGAAAAGGCGGGCGCGAAGCGCGAGGCGTTTCTGATCGAGCGCAAGTAGCCGGGCAGCAACCCCGCCCCGGCCCGCTCGGCGCCGGAGCCCCCCGGAAATCCGGCAGTGGCGTCCGGACGCCGCTACGGCGTGCCGGTCCGCACTTCGTCGAACCCGGAGCGCGCAATGCGCGGAGCGAGCGCCTCGATCCCTGACGCCTGGTCGACGATCCACGCCCGCTCTGCGCCCGCGTCGGTCATGGCCTCGGCCAGCGTTCTGACGGCGCGTCCGTGCGCTCGGGCAGCCTTCACCTCGAGCGCGACGTGCACGGCGCCGCGCTCGATGACGAGGTCGATCTCGGCGCCGGCGGCGGTGCGCCAGAACCAGGGCTGCGAACCCGGGTGCGCGACCCGTTCGCGGCGCAGGACGTCCTCGATCACGAAGCCCTCCCAACTCGCGCCGCGTGAGGGATGGTTCGCGAGCTCGTCATGCGAACCGATATTGAGCAGATGATGCAGCAGGCCCGTATCGCGGAGATAGACCTTGGGCGCTTTGCTGAGCCGCTTGCCGACGTTACGGAACCAGGGCGAGAGGCGGCGGACGAGGAACACGGCCTCGAGCACGTCCACGTAGCGCTGCACCGTGTGGTAGGACACGCCGAGCGAGCCGGCGAGCGCCGAGGCGTTGAACAGCCCCGCGTGCTGGTGCGCGAGCATCGTGAGCAGACGGCGCAGAAAGAGCGGGTCGGCGGCGACGCCGTACTGCGGCAGGTCGCGCTCGAGGAGCATCCTCAGGTAGGCCTCCCACCAGTCGCGGAATTCGCCGCGCAGCGCGTCCGGGAAACCGCCTTTCAGCCAGAGGTCGCGCCAGCCATGGGGGCGCGCGCCGGTTTCGGCCTCGCAGGCCGAGAGCGGATCGAGATCAACGACGGCGATGCGGCCCGCGAGCGACTCGGCCACCCCGCGCACGAGCGAGGGCCGCGCAGAGCCGAGCACGACGAAGCGTCCGTTGCGCTGTCGATCGGCGTCGATCGCGCCCCGCAGCGCCGCGAATACTTCGGGAACCGCCTGCGCCTCGTCCAGGATCAACCCGCGCGACCCGGCCGCGGCGTCGATCGCGGTGCGCGGGTCGTCGCGGAAGCGCTGCGCGACGGCGGGGTCCTCGAGGTCGGCGCGGGCGAACCGCGGAAAGGCCGTCCCGGCGAGCGTGGTCTTGCCGGCCTGGCGCGCGCCGAGGATCGCGACCGCGGGGAAGGCGCGCGCGAGGGCCTGCAGGCGGGCCGCAGCCAGGCGTTGAAACACGCCCGCATATTAGAAGGCCATGTTCTAATTTGCAAGTCTGATGTGGGGGAGTCTGCCGTGGGGCGGCGCCCGGCCCGGTTCGCGCCTCGTCGCCGCGAGAGGACGATTTCCAGCCGTAGCGCCGGGACGCACCGGCAGCAAGAAAGCGGCGAAGCCGAATAAGAAGCACGCGAAGCGCAAGGTGGCGCCGAAATACGAAGATCCTCAGTCCGGCGCGACCTGGTCGGGGAGGGGGTTGACTCCGAAGTGGCTCGCCGAAAAGGAAAAGGCCGGCGCGACGCGCGAGGCGTTTCTGATCGAGCGCAAGTAATTCTCTGCGCCGGCGCCAACTCTAAACGCTCAAACCGAATCAGTTTGCCGCCGCCAAAGCGCCTGACCTGCCAGCGCGCCCGGCCTTGGCGTGGCGACAGCACCGTCCGATTGACTCATGCGCATGAGTCAGTTATGCTGAGCCTATGAGTAAGCGATTGCAGGTCCTGCTTGAGGAAGCCGAGCTGCGTGAGTTGCGTCGCGTGGCACGCCGCAACAACGTCACGGTCGCCGAATGGGTGCGCCAGGCGCTGCGCGCAGCGCGCCGCAGCGAACCCACCCGCGATGCGGAACGCAAGCTCGCGGTACTGCGGGCGGCTGTGCGGAAGGACTTTCCCGCCGGAGACATCGGGCCGATGCTTGCAGACATCGAGCGCGGCTACTCGAGCGGGCCGCAGGCTTGATCTTCGTCGATTCCAATATCCCGATGTACCTTGTGGGTGCTTCGCACCCCAACAAGATTTCGGCGCAGCGGCTGCTCGAGCAGGCGATCACCCACGGTGAACGCCTGGTCACCGACGCCGAGGTGCTGCAGGAAATCCTGCATCGCTACGTCGCCATCGACCGGCGCGATGCGATCCAACCGGCATTCGATGCGTTGCTTGGCGTGGTGGATGAGGTCTATCCGGTCGAGCAACGCGATGTCGAGCGGGCGAAGGACCTGCTGCAGGGGACGCGGGCGCTCTCTGCGCGCGATGCGATTCACGTCGCCACGATGGAACGCAACGCCGTTCGCCGCATCTTCAGCTTCGACGCCGGCTTCGATCAGGTCCCGGGAATCGAGCGCCGCTTCGCTTGAGCGACCGTGCGGGGCCTCGCAAATTACGCCCAGTTCTCCCACATGAGTCCCGGCACGCGTTGAAATTCGTTTTCGTTGTTGGTGACCAGCACCAGGGCGAGGGCGCGCGCATGTCCCGCGATCATCGCGTCGTAGGGACCGACTGGCTTTCCGATCTTTGCCAGAGCGGCACGTATTTGCCCAAAATGAATTGCGGCCTGCGGATCGAAGGGTTTCACCTCCAGGCGGGCGATCAAGCGCTCGATGTCGGCGAGGTTTCGTTCCGGCTCTGTCGATTTCTCCGCGCCATCAACCAGTTCACCCAGGGTGATCGATGAGATGCACATCTGCCCTTCATGCTTTTTGAACGCGCTCCGCACCCGCTCGGGGCGGTTCTTCATCGTGTAGATCACGATGTTGGTGTCCAGCATGTACTTGAGCATGCTACAGCGCCGCACGCTCCTGATCGGCCGGTTGGCCGCGCGTTTCCATGAAGTCCGCCGACACGCCCTGCCCTGCGAACCACAGGTCCCATGATTCCCCCGCGGGTACGATCACCCTGGCATTGCCCACGGCGATAATATCCACCCGCTTGACCGAGTCCGGCATGGCAACCCCTTTGGGCAGCCTCACAGCTTGACTCTTGTTACTTTTGAAAAGCGTTGTTTGAACGGTACTCATCGACCCACCTCTTGCATATCCATTACGTATATCCCATTGATAGCGCAGGCGCAGGAGAGCGTCAACCCGAGGCAGACTTGTGACCGAACTACCCTCTGAAATTACCCACCCGACTTCCTGAAAACCCCGATTTCATTAGTCCTCGCGTATACCCACGCACGGGGGCTCCTGCTTCGTTTCGCGCACGCTACCGCCCTTGGATTACGCGTCGCATTTCCAAAGGACGCCACCCGCTATTTTCAGATGCGCCCCTCCGGCGCACCCGGCAAAGGTCCTACGCCGCCCGCCGCAGCGCTTGCACCGGAAACGTTGCCGCGCACGGTTTGCCGAGCAGTTCCAGCAACAAGCCAATCCGGGGTCAGGTCTCGTATTGCAGCATGCGGGAGGCGCGTCCAGCCCCTGGCCGCGAAGCGCGAGGCGTTTCTGATCAAGCGCAAGTAGCCTGGGCAGAAACCCTCGCCCCGGCCGGCTCGCCGCCTGTGCGGATTGCCGGTCGGCTGCATTTTCACCGGTCCTTGCAAAAACGTGGTATCGCCTTTTAATATGCGAGGATGATTCCTCGCTCGCTCGAGCGCCCGGTGGTTGATGCCCTGGCCCGGTTTCCGGCTGTCGCCTTGCTTGGGCCGCGCCAGGCGGGCAAGACAACCCTGGCGAAGGCGATCGCGCGGCGCGTTTCCGGCAGCCTGTACCTGGACCTGGAGCGACACGCCGATCTGGCGAAACTGGCGGATGCAGATCTATTTCTGTCCCGTCTCGCGGACCGGCTGGTGGTGCTGGACGAGATCCAGCGGTTGCCCGAGCTTTTTCCGCTGTTGCGCTCTCTCATCGACCGCGCGCGTCATCCGGCCCGCTTCTTGCTGCTCGGTTCAGCTTCGCCCGCGCTGTTGCGCCAGGCGTCTGAATCTCTGGCAGGACGCATCGCCTTTCACCAGCTCGGCCCATTCGATGTACGCGAGCTCCATCCGGAGGGCGCCGCGCTGGCGCGCTTGTGGCTGCGCGGCGGCTACCCTTTGAGTTGGCTTGCCGCATCGGACGAGGCGTCCTTCGACTGGCGGGAGGCGTTCATCGCCACGCACTTGGAGCGCGACATCCCGGGCTTTGGCATCCGGGTGCCCGCCACGACTCTGCGGCGTTTCTGGCAGATGCTGGCGCACAACCACGGCCAGTTGTGGAACGCCTCGCGTCTGGCGTCGGCGTTCGGAGTGAGTCCGCCGACGGTCCAGCATTACCTGGACATCCTCGAGGCGACTTTCATGGTCCGGCGCCTGCCGCCCTGGACGGCCAATCTGGGCAAGCGGCTGACCAAGTCCCCCAAGGTCTATCTTCAGGACAGCGGGTTGTTGCATGCGCTATTGGACATCGGCAGCGTGCAGGATCTCTATGGCCATCCGGTGGGAGGCGCATCGTGGGAGGGCTGGGTGCTGGAACAGTTGGCGCGCCAGTTGGCCCCGCGCTGGCAACTGACCTTTTATCGCACGGCCGCAGGTGCGGAGCTGGACGTGGTGGCGGAAAAAGGCCGGCGGCGTCTGGGTTTCGAAATCAAGCTCTCCAGCGCACCCACTGTCTCGAAAGGGTTCTGGCAGGCAGTGGCCGACGTGAAGCCTGAAAGAACCTACCTCATCGCCCCAGTCGAGACAGGCTACCCCTTGGCGAAGAATGTGGAGGTGCTTCCTGCCCACGAGCTCGGCAACGGCATCCCGGATGCGAAGTAGGCAGGCAGGCACTCCGAGCGCGCGGCCAGGCGAACACGTCGAGAAGGAAAAAGCCGGCGCGGTCCGCCGTAAGGATTTGAACTGCGCCAGTCTGGGTTTGATCGGGTCCCTGGAATCGAACGCCGCTTCGCTTGAGAAAACGCGGGGTCAGAGCAGCCGAGCGACTCCGACCCCGAATAGAGCTACTTCAGGACTTTGATCGCCGCCGCACCAAGTCCGAACTGGTAGAAGATCTGGCTCCAGTCCTTCAGCGCCCGCACCCAGGTCGTGCGCTCGAAATCTTCCGGCACCACGATCGCGTCTCCTGGCATCGGTTTGACTGAGCCAAGCGATCCGAGGAACAGGCCCGACTGCCTGCGGCTGATCACGGAACCATCGGCACGGATCACGAAGATCGACTTCTCATCGGCTTCCCTGCGTGGGCCGCCGGCCTGCGCGACGTAGTCGTCCACGTTTTTCGCGGGGCGGTACACGAAGCTCGATTCGTTGAACACCGAGCCGAACACGCTCACCATCGATGGAACCGTGGGGACTAACACGCGGTCGCCGTCTTCGAGCGTCACGTCCGGCAGGTCGGCGAGGCTTGCCTGTGGCGGCAATTCCAGGACGATTCGCCCGGTGGGTTTCAGCGCTCGCATTCGGGCGATCATTGCCCGCTGCGCTTCCTGCTCGGCTTTGAGCGAGGCGGCGTCCTCTGCCGCGATCGCGCTCTGGGCGCGACGCACGGAGGCCTGCTGCAGATCGCGCTCGATCTGGTCGAGCGCGCGCGCAAGGCGTTCCTCCTGCTGCTTGCGCGTGGATTCGCGCGTCAGTTCGGTGCCGAATACGTAGGCTTGCGGACTGAGCCCCCCCGCGCGGGCAATCAGCTGCCGGAGCGTCTCGCCGGGTTTTGCCTGATACACGCCCGAGTGATTGAACTCGCCTTCGAGGAACACCGCCACTGATCGTCGCGCGACCGGGGCACCGACGTCGCGTTTGGAAAACACGGTGACCACGTCGCCGGGCTTGAGCGCGAGGTTCTGCGACGGGTCGTTTTCGAGCACGGCCTTGCCAAGGTTGAAGGGGATCAGCGTGCTCGAGAGGTCCATCTTGTTCTGTCGCTCGATGACGGCGTAGTCCCAGTTGATTTCGTCGGCAAGATTGCGCACGTCGTCGAGCAGGCGCTGTTGCGCGATCGCTTCGCGGCGCGCGACGCCGCGGGTTTCGGCGCCTTCCCTCCGGGGTTCGCCGGATTCCAATTGCACCGTGATGTTTCGTTTCAGGTAGTAGTCGCGCGTGATGAGGGCTTCCTTGTCCGGGATCAGGTCGCGGACCTTCATGCCCTCGTGGTACGGGTAGCGCAGTGCCTGCGCGACGTTACCGCGGAGCGTCACGGCGTTCTCGAACTTGGGAGAGATCGCGAGCACCGTGATCAGGTCGCCGTCCTTCGCCGGCTTTGCGAGCGATGCGGGTTCCAGCACAAGCTGGTCCACGACGCGCTTGTCGCGGTTTTCGATCCGTTCGAGGGTGGCGCGCCGTGTCTGCGCCGTGGTCGCGAGTCCGCCCGCGAGGTCGATCAGTTGCGCCAGGCTCGTGCTCCCTTTCAGCTCGAACACGGCCGGGTTACGAACGCTGCCGGCCACCGCGGCGAGCGGACCCACCGGCGGAATGTAGATCACGTCGCCGGGCAGGAGCGCCGAGTCCTTCGACTTGTCCCCCGCGAGAAGCAGATCGTAAAGGTCGAACTCGGTGACGACCTTGGCGCCGCGCTTCAACTGGATCGTGCGTGTCGAGCCCTGCGAAGACGGGCCGCCTGCCGCGAAGAGCGCGTTGACGAGCGTGGAGAGCGAACTCACGGTGTAGGCGCCGGGGCGCTGCGCCTGCCCTACGACGAATACCCGGATCGAGCGTAGTTGGCCGAGTGTCACCACGAGTTCGAAATTTCGGAATACGCGTGCGACCGCCGTACGGATCACACCCGTAAGGTCCTGGTAGCGGATGCCTGCGACATTGATCGCGCCCACCTGCGGAATGCTGATCAGACCGCTGCGATCCACCGTCGCGCGAAAGTCGATATCGACCTGGCCCCAGGCACGGATGAGCAGCTCGTCGCCCGGGCCGACGACGTAGTCGGAGGTGGCGGGAATATTCTCCACCGGCGCAAACACGGCCGGGCCGTCGCGGAAGAGGTCTTGCCCGAACATTGGCAGCATGCGGCCCAGCGAAGTGGCGACCAGCTTCTGGAATTCGTTCGGCTCGGGCGGGGCGAATGCGGGCGCCACCGGACGGACCGCCGAGGGTTCGCCGAGCTTCGCTTCGCGCTCGATGACCGAGGTCGGCTGCGGAGTCGAGGTCGGGCCGACCCCGCTTCCGGTGATGCGCGGCGATCCGGGTGCCCCCGCCCCGATCGCCTGCTGCCTGAGCTGCTCGAGGCGCGGGTCCTGCGCGAAGGCGCTCGATGCCAAGACGAGCAGGAGTGCGGCGGCGCGCAGCAGGAACATGAGGGAATGAGTGCGTGAGAGTCCGGGATCGAATTCTAGCCTATGCAAAAATCAGGGACAGACCACGTTTTTTGGATCGCCAGGAGTGAGTGAAGGGGCTGCAGGCAGCGCTACCACTCGATCCGCCTCTGTAACCCGATCGGGGTGCAAAATGCTACGATCGTAGTATACTTTTCTCATGGGCAGGACGTCCTCGCCATCCGATACGAATTCCGAGGCGACTCAATCGATTGGTGCGCGGATTCGCGCATCGCGCCGGCAACTGGGCCTGTCGACGCGTGCAGCCGCCCGCCGGCTCAACGTTTCCACGCGTTTCCTGAACGAACTCGAGCGGGGCAAGTCGACGGTCCGGCTCGACAAGGTGCTGCTGACCCTTCACGGCCTGGGACTCGACCTTGAAGTACACGAGCGTGAGCCGGATCTGGAAAAGGCTCGAATTCTGGAACAAGTCAGGGCGCAGGTGCCATCGCTGGAGGCGCTGGCAAAGCAGCACGGGGCCAGGTCGTTATGGTTATTCGGTTCGGCAGCACGGGGCGAGGCTCATGGCGGCAGCGATTTGGATTTCATCGTCGAACTGGAGCGTTCGCGATCATTGCTCGATCTCGTGGCGTTGAAACAGGATCTCGAGTCTCTTTTCGGGAGGTCCGTGGACGTATTTACGCGTGCTTCGCTCAAGGGTGCCGTCCTGGCGGAGGCGGCACGGGACGAAATTCGAATTCTTTGAGCGATGCCCCGGAATCCGAACGAATTCGTCGACGACGTCCTCGGTTGCGTTGCGAAGATCCGCCAGTACACGCGACGCGGCAAAGCCTCGTTCCTTCGCAGTTCGATGGCGCGCGACGCAGTCGTCGCGCGTCTGGTTCAGCTGGGTGAGGCGGTCAAGGGTGCACGGGCAGCCGGGCTGGACCTGGAATCGCTTGCCCCGGAGGTTCCATGGCGCCACGTTTCCGGCATGCGCGATGTGCTTGCGCACCATTACTGGCAAACGGACCCGGAAATCGTGTGGGCAGTCGTAGCCAAGGACCTGAAACCGTTGGAAGCCGCGGCAAGACGGATCCAGCGCAAGCTGCGCCGCGCGTAGGTTTGGGGCCAGTCCTCAATTGCGAGGCACAAGGCGATTGCGCAGGCACCCGGCATCTCGTTGACCTTTGAAAGGAAATTCCTTACCACGAAATTCTTCTTCCGCGAGAAGCAGATCCGATGATCGTCAGCAAGCGCACGAGCAAGGCCCGGACGACGATTCCGCAACCGGTAAGGGTCGCGTTACGGCTCGAACCCGGTGACGAGCTGCTCTACCAGATCGACGATCGGCGCGTGATATTGACGAAGGCCGGGCGCGGCGGCGAGACGGACGATCCGTTTCGCACCTTTAGCGAATGGAGTTCGGAAACCGACACCAAGGCGTATGCCGGGCTTTAGGCGAGGCGACGTCGTCAAGGTGCCGTTTCCGTATGCGGACCGTCCCACGCGGCAGTACCGGCCGGCGCTGGTGGTCGCTGCAGGCCAACTCGTGGACGTGCACAGACTGCTGTGGGTCGTAATGATCACTAGCGCCGGGAATCGTCGTTGGCTGGAAGACGTCGTCATCAGTGATCTGAGAACTGCGGGACTTCCCGCACCTTCAGTGATTCGAGCGGTAAAGATCGCAACGATCGAGGCGGTCGATGCATCGAGGCTGGGAACAGTGCCTCCGGCAACCTACCGCCGGGGCGGGCGGGGTCAGGTCCTGAATTGCCGTCCGCAATGCAATGATGGTCTCGGGGTCAGACCCCAATTCCGGTTGCCGAGGCCCGATCGGCCGCGCCGGAACTCCGCAAGCGCCCGTTCGATGACCGCCCGGTCGGCGGCGTCGATTGGTCTTGCGGATTGCTTCGTGCGCGGCAACCCCTCGAGATTGACCGTGCGCAGCGGGATTCCGTCCAGGTCGATCGTTTCCTCGAACGGGCGAAGGCTCTGGTAGTTCTCGCCGCAGGTCCTGAACACCAGATCGACCACGATCTCGTCGGCAACCCGGATGCCCTTGCCCTCTTCGAACCACTCGGGCGCGATCTTCGAGGCCGCACGATCGGGCAGGACCAGGAGCGCGCGCCGCAACGGTTCGGCCGCGTCGCACCGCGCTGGCACCAGGAGACCGATATCCACGGTCGCGCGAGGATCCCCGTGGGCGATTAGTGCATAACCGCCGATCAGGAGATATTCCGCCTTTTCGGCGTGCAATGCCGTGAGCAGCCGCTTGAGATCTTCGAGCGTCGCCGCCCGCGCTTCGCTCATCCCCGGCGCGCAGCGTGCGTGCGGGCCATCGCTTCCGCAGTCCACTGTTGGAGTTGCCGATCGGCATCGTCGAGCGTGCGATAGCGGTAGACTCCCTTGGGCACGCCGGTGCGTCCACCCGGCAGCAGCGCTGCGAGCGGTGCGTTGACCGCACTCGATTCGCGCAGGCGCTGCGCTGACGGCCGCGGTGCCGGTCGCGGCAAGGTTCTGCTGCCGACGACGCTCATAGCCCGGTTTGTATTCCAGCGGATCCGGTCCGGGCCTTCCGCTGGCGGATCCGATGTGTTAATTCGGTGCGTGATCCCGGTTTTCGAATGAAACTCTCGCCCCCCTTCCGTCGACGGATGGGGTCAGGTCTCGGACCTGACCCCGGGTTGCCGGTATGAAGTTTTCGGCCCTTCTTCCGCACATCGGCTTCGGGCTCGCGCTGTTTGCTTTCTCGGCAGCGCTCACCTGGATCGCCCGGCGCCATGTGCGCGTTCTGGATGTGCCGAACGAACGCTCTTCGCACGCGCGGACGGTTCCCAAGTCTGGCGGCGTGGCTATTGTTGGTACGTTCCTGGCCGGGATGGTGGCGATCTACTTCGTCGCGGACGTTGCGCGGATCGCGGACCGCTACTTCTGGGGATGGCTCGCCTGCATTTTTCTGCTGGCGGTGGTGTCGTTTGTGGACGACGTGAACCAGCGCTCGTACGCCGCGAAACTCGTGGTGCAGGTGTTGTGCGCGGGGGCGGTCGTGGTAGCGGGATTTGCGATCGAGCGGCTCTGGATTCCGTTTGCGGGCGAGACGCGACTTGGCTGGCTCGCTTACCCTGTGACCCTCGTGTGGGTGATCGGCCTGACGAATGCCTGCAATTTCATGGACGGACTGGACGGGTTAACCGCTGGCGTGGCGGCGATCGCAGGTGTGTTTCTCTGCGGCATCGCGCTGTCGCAGGGCAGCGTATTCGTGTACGCCGCGTCGTATGCGCTCGTCGCTGCGGCGCTCGGATTTCTCGTCTTCAACTTTCCGCCGGCGCGCATTTTCATGGGCGATGCGGGGAGTACGTTCTTCGGGTTTGCGTTCGCCACGCTCGCGCTAATTGGGGCGCATTTCGATCGTGAGCACCTGTCGTTCTACATCGTTCCGATGCTGCTTTTTCAGTTCATTTTCGACACGTTCTTTACGTTCGTGCGGCGGCTCTTGCGCGGTGAGCCGGTGCACCGGGCGCATCGGACGCACCTCTACCAGCTGCTGCAGCAGTCCGGGTTCAGCCATCGCGCGGTGTCGTACTTTCATTACGCGGTGGCCGTGGCGCAGGGGTTCGGCGCGATCGCGATCGTGAAGCTCGACCCACAGTACCGCGGCCTCGTGTTCTTGCCGTTCCTCGCTTTCAACACGATCTATGCGGCGTGGATTCTGCGCAAGGCGGGGTCAGGTCCGAGACCTGACCCCGTATGCGTGTGATGAAGCGAGACCTGACCCCGGCGTTTGTTTGGAGAGCTGCGCTCGCGTTCGTCCACGACGTGGCGGCGGCGGGCCTGGTATGGCTTGCGGCATACGCGCTGCGGTTCAATTTCGAGATTCGCGAGCCTTTTGCGCAGGTGATGTGGCTCACGCTGCCGTGGACGATGGGCGTGCACGCGGTGCTGTTTCTCGGTTTTGGCCTGTATCGCGGGTTGTGGCGGTATGCGAGCTTCACGGACTTGCAGCGCATCGTGCTGGCCGTGGCGACGGGCGCGCTGGCGGTGCCCGCGGTCGGTTATTTCCTCGCCTTGCCCGTGGCGATACCACGCACGGTGTTTCTGATCGCGCCGCCGCTTCTCGTTGTTGCAATGGCGGGGAGCCGGTTTGCGTATCGAATGTGGAAGGAGCGTCGGTTCCTTGGCGTCGTGCGTCACCCGCAGGCGGAGCCGGTCCTCGTGCTCGGCGCCGGAGAGGCAGGGGCGTTGCTGGTACGAGAGCTCGGTGATAGTCCGCGCTGGCGCGTGGTCGGGTTGCTCGACGATGATCCGGCGAAACGCGGTGGGGAAATCGACGGGGTGAAGGTGCTCGGTTCGCTCGACGAGGTCGGCGCGGTAGCGGCGCGCTTCATGGTCCGGCACGTCGTAGTTGCGCTTCCTGGCGTACGCCACGTTGCGCGACGGCGGGCGCACGATCTTTGCGCACGAGCGGGCTTACATGTGATGACGGTGCCGGCTTGGGCCGAGATCGTTTCCGGGCGAATTGGCGTAGCGCGGCTACGCGAGATCGAATTGGAAGATCTGTTGGGGCGCGACCCTGTGCAGCTCGACGAGGCGGGTTTGCGCGGGCTGCTTGCCGGTCAGTCCGTGATGGTGACCGGGGCCGGCGGCTCGATCGGCGCGGAGCTTTGCCGGCAGATCGCGCGCTTTGCACCCGCGCGGCTGGTGCTTTTCGAGCAATCGGAGTTCGCGCTGTACGCAATCGCCCAGGAATTCGCGGACACGCGACCTGCGATTTCGGTGCACGCGATGATCGGAGATGTGTGTGACGAGCGCCGAGTGCGGGAGGTGCTCGCGCAGCATGTGCCGCGAATCGTGTTTCACGCCGCGGCGTACAAGCACGTGCCGCTGATGGAAGAGGAGAACGCGTTCGAGGCGGTCGCGAACAACGCGTTCGGCACGCTGGTCGTCGCAAGGGCTGCGCAGGCGGCGGGCGTCGAGACGTTTGTCCTCGTATCCACTGACAAGGCGGTGAGGCCCGCCAACGTGATGGGCGCCTCGAAGCGGCTCGCGGAGATGATTTGTCAGACGCTGCAGCCGCGAGGTGCGACGCGCTTCGTAGCGGTTCGGTTCGGCAACGTGCTCGGCTCGGCGGGAAGCGTGATCCCTCGGTTTTGCGAGCAGATCGCGCGCGGTGGCCCGGTGACCGTGACGCACGCGGAGATGACGCGCTACTTCATGTCGATCCCCGAGGCGACGCAGTTGATTCTGCAGGCGGCGCTCGTCGGCCGCGGCGGCGAAGTGATCGCGCTCGACATGGGCGAGCCGGTACGGATCGTGGATCTTGCGCGACAGTTGATCGAGATCTCGGGCGCGGGCGGCAGCGAGATTCGCATCGAGTACACGGGCGTTCGTCCCGGTGAGAAATTGAATGAGCAGCTCCTGGCCGACGACGAGGAGAGCCAGCCGACGCCGCACCCGAAACTTCGCATCGTGCGCGCGCCTACGAGTACGAATCCGCGCCTGATCGAAGAGTTGGAAATCTGGATCGCCTCCCCCGTTGCTACCGACGCCGCTTCGGTGCGCACGCGCCTCAAAGATCTGGGGTCAGAGTAACTTTATTCTTTTCAAATCAGGCGAATACGGATTGTCTTACTCTGACCCCAAATTCTCAGGGGTAACCATCCGGATTCTTCGACTGCCACCGCCATGCATCGCGGCACATGTCATCGATGCCGAGCTGCGCGCGCCAGCCGAGTTCACGCGCGGCGAGTGATGGATCGGCGTAGCAAGTTGCGGTATCGCCCGGACGGCGACCGGCGTACTCGATCTGCACCTGCTTACCCGTGGTCCGCTCGAACGCCTGGACCACTTGCATGACTGAATGGCCGCTGCCGCTCCCGAGGTTGGCCGTTATCGAGCGCTCCCGCTCCTTGAGGTAACGTAAGGCCGCAACGTGCCCGGCCGCGAGGTCCATGACGTGGATGTAGTCCCGCACACCGGTGCCGTCCGGCGTCGGGTAGTCGTTGCCGAAAACGCGCAACTTCGGCAAGCGGCCGGCTGCAACCTGCGTGATGTACGGAAAGAGGTTGTTCGGTATTCCGCGCGGATCCTCGCCAATGCGACCCAAGGGGTGCGCGCCGATCGGATTGAAGTAGCGCAGGCTCGCAAAGCAGAAAACAGGGTCTGTCCCCGAATAATCGGCGAGGAGTTGCTCGATGACAAGCTTGTTGCGACCGTAGGGATTCTGCGGGCGGAGGGGATGGTCTTCCGTGAGCGGCAGGCGCTCAGGTTCGCCGTACACGGTGGCCGAGGAGCTGAACACGATCTGGCGCACACCGTGCGCCGCCATGGCCTGAAGCAGCGCAATCGTGCCGCCAACGTTGTTGTCCCAGTAAAGGAGCGGCTTTTCGACGGACTCGCCGACCGCCTTCAGCCCCGCGAAATGCACTACTGCTTCGAACCTGGCGGCCCGAAACACGCCATCCAGCGCCTCGCGGTCGCGCAGATCGGCCTGGTGGAACTCGATCACGGCACCCGGGGCGAGCTCGCGGATCCGGTCGAGCACCGAGGGCTTGGCGTTGCTCAGGTTATCGACGACGACGAGCCGGTGCCCTGCCTCGGCAAGCGCGACGCAGGTGTGCGATCCGATGTAACCCAGTCCTCCGGTGACCAGAATCATGAATAATTGGCGTGGGAGTAAAGTCGATAACCCGCGAGATTCGCTTCGAGCCTGATTCTAAATGACAAGTCTTACTCCGACCCCATTGGTGGCGCAGCTCGACAACGTGAACGTCGAGGCGATGGAGGAGATTCCGTCGCCGGCGGAGATCGAGGCGCGCGTGCCGTTGACCGATACTGCGGCACGAACCGTGCTCGACGGGCGCAACGCGATTCGCGCGATTCTCGATCGGACGGACGCACGCCGTTTCGTGGTTGTAGGTCCCTGTTCGATTCACGATCCCGAGGCTGCGCTCGAGTATGCGCAGCGCCTTCGCCGGCTAGCGGACGAGGTGCGGCAAACGTTCGTGGTCGTGATGCGCGTGTACTTCGAAAAGCCGCGCACGTCGGTCGGCTGGAAGGGGTTCATCAACGATCCACGCATGGATGATTCGTTTCGCGTCGAGGAAGGCATCGTTCGTGCGCGCGAGCTGCTCATGCAGTTTGCAGAATCGGGATTGCCCACGGCGTCGGAAGCGCTCGACCCGATCTGCCCGCAGTACCTCTCGGAGCTGATTTCCTGGTACGTGATCGGTGCCCGAACGACTGAATCGCAGACCCATCGCGAGATGGCGAGCGGGCTTTCGGCGCCGGTCGGGTTCAAGAACGGCACCGACGGCGGGCTTGACGTGGCGATCAACGCGATCCGGTCGGCGGCCTCGCCTCACGGCTTTCTCGGCGTCAACGCGTCGGGGAAAACGAGCGTGATCCGCTCGCGGGGAAACCGCTACGGCCACCTCGTGCTGCGTGGCGGGGGCGGGCGGCCCAATTACGACACGGTGAGCGTGCGCCTTGCGGAATCCGCGCTCGCGAAGGCGGGGCTCGTGCAGAACATCGTGATCGACTGCTCGCACGCGAACTCGACGAGGGACCACGCGCTGCAGCCGCTCGTCTTCTACGATTGCGTGCACCAAATTCTGGAGGGCAACCGTTCGATCGTCGGGATGATGCTCGAATCGAACCTCGAGGCGGGAAACCAGCCGATCCCAGACGACCGCTCGAAGCTCCGTTACGGCGTCTCGGTGACCGACCCGTGCATCGATTGGAAGACTACGGAAGAAGTGCTGCGGCGCGCGCACAACGACCTGGGGTCAGAGTAAGGTTTGTCGTTTCTGATCAGTTGGTTAAGTTACTCACCGAAAATACATGACTCGATGGCTGACTCTGACCTCGATGTTGGCTGCATGGTCGATCTGTGGCTCCATGGCGAACGCTGCGGCTGACATACCGGGTCTGTGGGATTTCGACCAGCCCGCGCAGTCCGAGACGCGGTTTCGTGCCGCGCTCGAGCGCGCGCAGGGCGACGAACGGCTCGAACTACTGACGCAGATCGCCCGCACTCAATCGCTACGAAAGCAGTTCGACGAGGCGCACCGCCTGCTCGACGAGATCGAGCCGCGTCTGCACGCAGCGGGACCGGCGCCGCGCGTCCGGTACCTGCTCGAACGGGGACGCACGTTTCGATCCGCCGGTGCGCCAGAGAAGGCGCGGCCGCTATTCGTGGGGGCTTGGGAACTCGGGCGCGCGAGCGGTCACGACGGCCTCTCGATCGACGCAGCGCACATGATCGCGCTAGTGGAGTCGGGCCTGGAGGAACAACTGGCCTGGAACCGCCGCGGCCTTGAACTTGCCCGGAACGCAACCGATGCATATGCGCGCAACTGGCGGGCGTCGCTTCACAACAACATCGGCTGGTCGCTGCACGACGCAGGCCGGTACGGCGAGGCGCTCGCCGAGTTCGAACTGGCGTTGAATGAGCGCGAACGACGTGCTCAGGTGAACGAGATCAGGATCGCCAAGTGGGCAGTCGCTCGCTGCCTGCGTTCGTTGGGCCGGCGCGACGAGGCGCTCGCAATCCAGCGCGCCCTAAAGGCCGAGTGGGCGGCGGAGGGGAACGAGGACAAGTACGTGCTCGAAGAGCTGCACCACCTGGGGTCAGAGTAAGGTTTATTTCGTTGATTCAAGTAGTTGCGCGTGCGGCGAAATCTGGCGCCCAAAGCGATTTGCATGCCGCTGGGAGTGCCGGGAGAGTCGCGCGACAAGCCGTGCGGCAGCGCGGAGTTCCGGTCCTGTTAACTGCTCGCTGACCGGCAGGCCGCGCTTTACCTTTGAGCGAATACGCTCAATTTCATCGCCTGCAACTTCGATTCGACAGAGGCGACGGTACTCTTCGGCGCGACCCACCGCGGTGTCCGCGATACGCAAGTAACACTCGTGCTCCGTGATCATCGGGTCCCGCGTCGTGGCTGCGTGATGCCGATAGCTCGACCACGGGTATTCCCCGGGGTCGAGCACCATTCCGGCGCGCACGGGATTCTGTTCGATGTAGCGCTGGCAGACGAGGAGGTATCGCTCGGAGTCGATGAGCCCTGAGCGGAAACGTCCCTCCCAAAGCGTGCCGGTGCGCCCGTAGGTCGCGTTGAAATCGCGCACGTATCGCCGGCCCAACTGCTGCATTACGCGCGACGTCGTGTCCGCGCCAGACGGCGTGAGCAGCAGATGCACGTGGTTGGGCATCAGCACGTAAGCATGAATGGCGCACCCGTAGCGCAAGGCAGCGTCGGCCAGATAGCGCAGGTATCGTTCGTAGTCTTCCGTGCAGCGGAAGCACTCACTGCGGTTGTTGCCGCGCTGAATGACGTGGAGCGGCACTCCAGGCATCGCGAGCCGAAGAGCGCGCGCCATCACGAGGGTTCGGTATCTCGCCACATGCTGCGCTCAACGCACAGTACGCGGAAAAGTTACTCTGACCCCGATTTCCGTCGAAAGGCCTACTCTGACCCCAGGTTGACTTTGCCTTCCGCCAGGTCGCGCGCCTGCGCGGCAGGGTCGCGCTCGTGCGCGTCGCCGTAGCCGCCGCCGCCCGCCGAATCCATGAGCACGACATCGCCAGGCGCAAGGCGAGTGAGGCCGTAGGGATTGCCCGGTTTTCCGTTGACGAGAAATTGCGCGCGCGCTCCGGGGTTGCCGCCGAAAAGTCCTTCCGCGGGCAGGCGAAACCGACCGGATTGCATCGCGAGGTGCACCGGCGGGCGCGGCGCGTAGGCATCGTTCGGCACGCGGAACACTTCGCGCCGGCCGAGCGCGCCGCGCTGTCTTCCTGCGCCGCCAGTCCCAGGAAGCAGTTCGCGGCACTCGATGAAGAGCGGCGAATCGCTCTCCAGTATTTCCACTGGTGTGTTGGCGCCGTTCGCCGGGAAGATGAACGAGCCCTCGCCGTCGCGCGAGGCGCCCGCGCCCATGCCACCACCGCGGATGAGCACGGTGTGGAACGAGCTGCCGTCGCCGCGCCGGCCGTAGAACACTTGCATCGTCGCCGGCGTACCGCCGCTTCCCGCCACGACACGCCCTGGAAGCGCCTTGGCCAGTGCGCGGTAGATGATCTCGGTGAGAAAGTGACCGTTTTGCATGCGCGCAGCGACCGCCGCCGGGTGACGGCAGTTCACCACCGTTCCCTCGGGCGCGATCAAGTGGATGGGCGCCGCGGTGCCGTCGTTGTTCGGCAGGTCGGGATCGAAAATGCTCTTCACCGCCATGTGCACGTAGGCGTAGGTGAAGTTGTAGACCACGTTGCCGCTCCAGTCGACCTGCGGCGACGAACCGGTCAGGTCCACCGTGATGTCGCTCCCCGCGATTTCAATCGCGCAGCGGATGAGGACGTCGGGCGCGCCCTCGGTCTGCTCGATCCGACCCTCGGCGCGATAGACGCCGGCGGGCGTTCGCGCGATCGACTCGCGCAGGCTCGCTTCGGTGCGCGAGATGATTTCCTCGGCAAGCGCGTCCAGATCGTCAAGCAAGTATTCCTCCAGCATTCGGACGATGCTCTCCGCGCACACGTGATTCGCCGCGATCTGCGAGCGGATGTCGCCGTTCACCTGCTCGGGCGTCCGCACATTGGCGCAGATCATGTCGAGCACGCCTTGGTTGAGCGTTCCACCGTCGTAGAGTTTGACGAGCGGAATGAAAAGACCTTCTTCGAACACGTCGTGGTTGTCGGATGACACGCGCCCGCCGATGTCCGAGTGGTGCAGGATGCAGGCTGTGAATGCCACCAGCCGATCGCGGTGAAAAATGGGCGAGAGCACGCAGACGTCGTTCAGGTGCCCGGCGAGCGCCCAGGGGTCGTTGGTGATGTAGACGTCGCCCGGTCTGAAGCTATCCGCCGGCAGTTTCTTCACGAGATTCTTGATGCCGAGCGCCATCGCGCCCGATTGTCCCGGCGTGGCGAGCGTGCCCTGCGCAAGTTCGCGGCCCTGCCGGTCGGTGAACATGCAGGTGTAGTCGTGGCCATCGCGCAGCAGGCTTGAGAACGCGGTGCGCGCGACCGCCGCGTCGGATTCGTCGACGATCGAGATCAGCCGCCGCCAGAGAATCTCGAGCGTGACGGGATCGAACCTGAGTGTGCGTGATTCGTTTGCATGTTCGTGCATTTTTCGCCCTTCATCGATCTGCCGACTTGGCGCATGAATCTCGCGCCAGGTCGGCAGACTTATGGAAAACCAACACTCTCACCGTTTCTCGCGTCACGTCGAAATCGGGGACAGACCACGGTTTCGGGTAAATCAGAGAAACGTGGTCTGTCCCTGATTATCACGGCGTGACGGGGTCGAATTTGCGTTGGGACATGATTGGTCTCCGGGGATTCTGTCGCCCGAACGCAGGTCTGCGCATGATTGTCGTCCCCATGTCTGCCGACTTGCCGCATGAATCGCGCGGCAAGTCGGCAGATCGGTGAAAATCAAAGTCGGTTTCTCGCGAGTCCATTGATGCCTTTCTCCGATCTCCGCTTTTCGGCATGCTTCACGCCGAAAAGCGGAGGCCTCTGGGCGCTCGCATCGGCGTCAGCGGCTGCACGAAGCCAATCCCTGTCCAGCTCAACGGTCCTTCTTCTGAATCCACAGAAATCCATATTCATCCACCGCCACCTTGCCATCCTCTCCTACCACCACCGTGGACTCGCGCTCTTCGATGATCGCGGGCCCTTCGAGCGTCGCATCGGGAAAGAGTTTGTAGCGATCGTAAACCGTGTGCGGAATGAACTCCCGCGCGAGGCCGGAGAACGCGCGCCGTTCACCCTTGATCGCGTCGCCTGCGCTCGCCCCGGTGCGGCGCGGGAGCTTAGGCAGCTCGAGCAGTTTCACGGGCAGGCTCGCGCGCACCTTGAAGTTGACGAATTCGACCGGAGACTCGGGGTAGGTACGCCCGTAGAGCCGCTCATATTCCACGTCGAAATTCTTGCGGAGCACGTCGCGGTCGAGCAACGCGAAATCGCCCGCGGGGACCGGCAGGTTGGTCTCCGACCCCTGGCCGATGAAGCGCGCATCCACCGAGCGCGTGAATTCGATCATCCCTTCAGCGCCCGCGCGGCGCAAAGTGCGCTCGCCGTCGGCTTGAAGTGATCGGTAGAGCTTCTCGATCTCGGCAAAATCGGCCGTTGCAAGCGGCACCTTGTGGCTGCGAACGAGGTCGAAAGCGCGTGGCGCAGTGAAAAATCCGAGCGCCGATCCGACCCCGGCGTTCGGCGGCACGATGAGCCGCGGCGCGCCAAGTTTGCGCGCGAGTCCCCAGGCGTGCACCGGGCCCGCGCCGCCGAAGGCTGCCACCGTGAGCACGCTTGGATTGCCGCCGCGCTCCGCGATGTGCGTTTTCGCCGCCGCGGCCATGGTCTCGTTGATGAGGTCGTGGATGCCCCAGACCGCGTCGATGAACGACACGCCGAGCGGCGTCGCCACGTGCTCTTCGATGCCGCGCCTGGCGCCTGCTGCATCGAGCGCCATCGTTCCGCCCAGAAAATACGCTGCGTCGAGATAGCCGAGGAGCAGGTCGGCGTCGGTGACGGTGGGCTGCACGCCGCCGCGCCCGTAGCAGATCGGCCCGGGTTCGGCCCCTGCGCTGTCGGGTCCGACCTGCAGCGTCCCGAGGCGGCTTCTCCGGGCGATGCTGCCGCCGCCGGCGCCGATTTCCATCAGATCGACCACCGGCACCTGGATGGTGAGGCCGCTGCCTTTCATGAAGCGCTGCACGCGACCGACTTCGAAGGTGGGCACGATACCGGCGACTCCGCCCTGGATGAGGCAGGACTTCGCGGTCGTGCCGCCCATGTCGAAGCAGAACATCTCCGGAAGTTCGAACAGGCGGCTGAAGTACTCGCCCGCGATCACTGCCGCGGTCGGACCGGATTCGATGATGCGCACGGGAAATTCCGCCGCGGTCTCGGCCGAGGTCACGCCGCCGGAGGAAAGCATGATGAAGAGCCGCCCGCGGAAGCCGATCGCCGCAAGCCGTGCGGTCAGTTGCCGGAGGTACTTTTCGGTGAGCGGTTTGACGTAGGCGTTCGTGACCGTCGTGCTGGTGCGCTCGTACTCGCGGATCTGCGGCAGCACCTCGTAGGAGATCGAGATCGAGGCACCGGGCAGTTCCTCGGCCACGATGCGCTTCACGGCCTGCTCGTGCGCCGGGTTCTCGAAGGAATTCAGCAGGCACACCGCGACCGATTCCACTCCGAGGACGCCGAGTGAGCGCGCGGCCTCGCGCGCCTGCGCTTCGTCCAATGCTTCGAGCACGCTGCCGTCGGCTCTCAGGCGTTCCTTGACCTCGAGGCGCCGCTGCCGCGGCACCAGCGGCTCGGGCATTTCGGCGAACACGTCGTAGGCGGCGTAGCGGATCTCGCGGCCGAGTTCGAGCACGTCGCGAAAGCCTCGCGTCGTCAGGAGCCCCGTGCACGCGCCCTTCCTCTCGATGATCGCGTTGATCACGAGCGTGGTGCCGTGGATGACTTCCTCCAGGCTTGCGAGGGAACCGGGTGCCTGCACTTCAAGTGCCTTCAATCCGGACTCGATCGCATCGGACGGGTTGCGCGGCGTGGTGAGGCACTTGTAGGTCTCGATCCGGCCGCCCGCATCGTCGAGCAGTACGAAATCGGTGAACGTGCCGCCCACATCGATGCCTACCCGCATGACCTGCCTCTCCTTGACGCTTGCGCGGCGAAAGTATACCGTATACCGTACACGTCATGACATCCTCTCTGCAAGTCCTCGAGCGGTCGCTGCCGCTTGGGGACCGCGTTTACGCGACGCTGCGCGAGTACCTGCGCGCGGGCCGGCTGATGAAGGGCCAGGTCTTGCAGGAAGCCGCGCTCGCTTCGCAACTCGGGGTGTCCCGGACGCCCGTTCGCGAGGCGCTCGCGCGACTGGCGAGCGAAGGGCTGGTGGTTGCCGAAGGGCGCAGTTTCACGGTCCCCGCGCTCACCGACGCGGACATCCACGACATCTACGAACTGCGCTTCCTGCTCGAGCCGCAGGCGCTTCGCGAAATTGCGGAAGCGCGCCATGGGCGCGAGCGCCTGGCGCCGATCCGCAAGGCGCTCGAGGAAATGCGCGCCGCGCACGAATCGGGCGACGGCGCCGAGTTCATGGAGGCGAATTACCGTTTTCGAGCAGAGTGGATGCAGCGCATCCCGAACCGGCGCCTGGCGCGCGCGATCGAGCTTTATGCCGATCACGTGCGGTACCTGCGCGCGTTCACGCTCGGTGATGCCGAGGTTCGCGCCGCGGTGCTCAAGGGATTGAAGCGCCTGCTCGGCGCGCTCGAGGCGGGCGATGGCGAGGCTGCCGCCGAAGCCATGCGCTCGCATCTCGCAAAAGCGAAATCGATCTTGTTGGAAAGGAACGGCTGACATGGCGTACAAAGCGGAAATCCCCTACGGAGCCTATTGGAGCACCCCGTTCGCGCGCTGGCAGGGCGCGTTCGCGAACCTGAATTCGCTCGAATTCGCGGCGCACGTGACGAAGAAGGAACTCGCGAAACGCGGCATCGACGCGGGCGCCTTCGACCACGGCGTGCTCGGATTCAGCGTGCCGCAGAAGCACTCGTTCTACGGACTGCCCTGGCTCGCGGGCATGGCGGGCATGGGGCAGGCGGGCGGACCGACGCTGATGCAGGCCTGCGCGACCGGCGTGCGGGTGTTGCTCGCCGGCGTGCAGGAAATCGAATGCGGCCTGTCGGAGGCGGCACTCGCCGTCACCTGCGATCGCACTTCCAACGGGCCACATCTGTACTACCCCAATCCGCGAGGCCCCGGCGGCACGGGGGCGCACGAAGACTGGGTGATGGACAACTTCGGCTGCGATCCGCTCGGCAAGCACGCCATGATCCGCACTGCCGAGAACGTGGCGGCGAAGCACAAGATCGCGACCGCGGAGCAGCACGAAGTCGTGCTGAAGCGCGAGGCGCAGTACCGCGATGCGCTGGTGGACGAGTCTGCGTTTCACAAGCGCTTCATGACGCTGCCGTTCGAGGTGCCCGACACCGCGTATCGCAAGACCGCGGCGACGCTTCCGGGCGACGAAGGCATCAAGTATTCCACCGCCGATGGTCTGGCGAAATTGCGCCCGGTGCTCGAGGGCGGCACGGTCACTTTCGGCGGCCAGACGTTTCCCGCCGACGGCAGTGCAGCCATCGTGCTCGCGACGCCCGAACGCGCGAAGGAATTGAGCAAGAATTCCAAGATCCGCGTCCGGCTGCTCGGGTTCGGGCAGTCGCGCGCGGCACTCGCCTACATGCCCGAGGCGCCGATTCCGGCCGCGAAGAAAGCGCTCGCGCAGGCCGGGCTCGACTTCAAGGACCTGCAGGCGATCAAGACGCACAACCCGTTCGCGGTGAACGACGTGCTGTTTTCGCGCGCCACGGGCGTGCCGATCGACAAAATGAACAACTTCGGCTGCTCGCTCGTCTGGGGGCACCCGCAGGCGCCGATGGGAACGCGCGCGATCATCGAGTTGATCGAGGAACTTGCGCTTCGCGGCGGTGGCAGGGGGCTTTTCACCGGTTGCGCGGCGGGCGATACGGCGATGGCGGTGGTGTTGGAGGTCACGGGCGCGTAAGAGCGGACCATGGATCTCTCGTCCTGGATCGAGCGGCACGCGGCGTTTTCACCGCAGAAGACGGCGCTGCGCTATGGCGGTGCCGACATCGCCTATGCCGGGTTCGCTCGCCACATCGAGCGCGTGGCCGCTACGCTCACCGCCCTGGGGGTCCGGCGGGAGAATGCGGTCGCCTACCTCGGGCTGAACCACCCGGATGCGCTCGCGCTGCTCTTTGCCTGCGCTCGAATCGGCGCGATGTTCATGCCGCTCAACTGGCGCCTCGCGCCCGCCGAGCACGCGCGCATGCTCGGCGACTGCACGCCGCGGGTGCTTTTCGTGGAACCGGCATTCGCCGCGCACGCTACGGACATTGGATCGTTGCCCGCGTCGGTGCGGCGCCTGCCGCTCGAGCCGGGGGTCTGGACGGGCGGGGGCGCGGCGCCGCGCGTGGGCGACGAAGACTCGCCGGTCCTGCTCTGCTACACCTCGGGTTCGACCGGCGCGCCGAAGGGCGTGATCCTCACGCAGCGCGCGCTCATTTTCAACGCGGTCAACAGCAGCCACATGCACGATCTGACGAGCACGGACCGGGTGCTCACGACGCTGCCCCTCTTTCACGTCGGCGGACTCAACATCCAGACCACGCCCGCGCTGCACGCTGGCGCGAGCGTCACGCTGCACCCGAAGTTCGATCCGCTCGCAGCCCTCGAGGCGATCGAGCGTGAGCGCATCACGCTTGCCGTGCTGGTGCCGGCCCAACTGATGGCGATGATGGACTCGCCACGCTGGAAAAGCGCGGATCTCTCGAGCCTGCGGATGATCACCACCGGTTCGACCATCGTGTCGCGGGAATTCGTGGAGAAGGTCAACGCGCGCGGTGTCCCGCTCGTTCAAGTCTACGGCTCGACCGAAACCTGCCCGATCGCGAGCTACGTGCGGGTCGAGGACGCGGAGCGAAAGGCGGGCTCCGCGGGCGTGTCCGCGCTTCACTGCGAGCTGCGAATCGCAGCGGACGATGGCAGCGACGTGCCCGCCGGCAGGGATGGCGAGATTCTGGTCCGCGGGCCGAACGTCGCCACCGGGTACTGGAACGCGCCGGGGTTGAGCGCCGAGACTTTCGCCGGCGGCTGGTACCGCTCGGGCGACGTCGGCCATTTCGACGACGAGGGGCACCTGCACGTGGTCGCGCGCAAGAAGGACATGATCATCTCGGGCGGCGAGAACATCTATCCGGCGGAACTGGAGAACATTCTCGTGCAGGCGGCCGCGGTCCAGGAGGCCTGCGTGGTCGGGCGGCCCGACGAGCGCTGGGGCGAGGCCGTGGTGGCGGTGGTCGTGCTGAAGCCGGGTGCGCGCATGACCGAAGCCGAAGTGATGGCACTGTTCCAGGGCCGGATCGCGCGCTACAAGCATCCGCGCGAGGTGCGGTTCGAGACGCAGCTGCCGCGGAGCGCGCTCGGCAAGATATTGAAGGACGAGGTGCGCGCGATGACCGTTGGGGCGCTGCGCGGCGCGGCGGCAAGAACCGGCACATGAACTTCGAACTCACCGACGAGCAGCGCGCGATCCGGGAGAGCTTCGCCCGGTTCTCCGACGAGCGCATCGCGCCGCGCGCGGCGGCACTCGATGCGGCGCACGAATTTCCGCGCGAACTGTTCGGGGAACTCGCTGCGCTCGGGGTGTTCGCGATGCGCTACCCCGAAGAGGTCGGCGGCAGCGACGCGGGGCTCACCGAGTTCTGCCTCGCGCTGGAAGAAATCGCGCGCGGCTCGATGTCGCTCGCGGGCTGCGCCGCGATGCAGTCGCTCATGGGAACGAAGTTCCTGCACCTGCTCGGCGGCTCGGAAGTGCTCGAGCGCCTCTTCAAGCCCGCGCTGAAGGGCGAGAAAATTGGCGCCATCTGCATGACCGAGCCGAATGCGGGTTCGGATCTGGGCGGCATCGCCACGACCGCGAAGAAGGTCGAAGGCGGCTATCGGCTGACAGGACAGAAGACCTGGGTGACCTCCGCCCCGGTAGCGGATTTCTTCACCGTGTTTGCGCGGGCGGGCGAGGAACGCAGGCTCACGATCTTCCTCGTCGAGCGCTCGTTCGCGGGTCTCGCGATCGGTCGGCAGATCGAGAAGATGGGGGTCTGGGCGCTGCCGACCTCGGAGCTTTCGTTTGACGATTGCTTCGTCCCGGACAGTCACCGCTTGTCGCGCGAAGAGGGCGACGGCGAGGGGCACCTGCGAAAAACGCTCGCCGAAATCCGCATCATCACCGGCGCGATGGCGAACGGCATTGCGCGCGCCGCGCTGGACGCGGCGGTGCGCTATGCGGGTGAACGCAAGCAGTTCGGAAAGCCGATCGACCGCTACCAGGCGATCCAGCTGAAGCTCGCCGAGATGGCGACCGAACTCGAGGCGGCGATCCATCTCGTCTACCGCGCGGCGTGGCTGCGCGACGCGGGGAAGCCGCATCACAAGGAGGCGGCGATGGCGAAGCTCTTCGCAAGCGAAACCGCGGCGCGGGTGTGCGATCAGGCCGCGCGCGTGTTCGCCTCCTACGGCTATGCGATGGAATATCCGGTGCAACGCTATCTTCGCGACGTCCGCTTCACGCTCATCGGCGGCGGCACGAGCGAAATCCTCAAACTCGTCATTGCCAAGGAACTGACCTCATGACCCCGAATTACGGAATAACGGGGTCAGGTCCCGGACCTGACCCCATCGCTATGAAGCGACCGATCAAGGTGGTGGTTGCGAAGCCCGGCCTGGACGGCCATGACCAGGGCGCGAAGGTCGTGGCGCGCGCGCTGATGGACGCCGGGATGGAAGTGATCTACACGGGGCTTCGCCAGACGCCCGAGCAGGTGGCTCGAATCGCCGAGGACGAGGACGCGGACGTGATCGCGCTATCCTCGATGGCGGGCTCGCACGTGCCGTTCTGCGAGAAGCTGAAGCCGCTCCTCGAGGGCGCGGGGCTTGGCGACAAGCTGTGGGTGATCGGCGGCAACCTGCCGAAGCAGGATCACACGCGCCTTCGCGAGCTCGGCTTTCGCGGCATCTTTCCGTCGAGCTCGCGGCTCGATGACATCGTCCAATTCGTCAAGGCGAACGTGGCATGAACGAGCGACTGAAACTTCGGCCGGCGGCGAACGAATCCGGAATCGAGATCCAGCCGAGCTACGGCCCGCAGGACGTGGAACGCACGGGCGGATTCGGATTCATCGGCGAGGCGGGGGCGTATCCCTTCGTGCGCGGCATCCATCCGCTCATGTACCGGCACCGCCCGTACACGATGCGCCAGTACACGGGCTTCGGCAATGCGGCGGACACCAACCGGCGCTTCAAATACCTGATCGCGAACGGGCAGACGGGACTGAATGTCGCCTTCGATCTGCCGACGCAATGTGGGCTCGATTCGGACGACCCGCTCGCACACGGCGAGGTCGGCCGCGTCGGCATGGCGATCGATACGCTGCGCGACTTCGAGATCGCGTTCGAGGGCATCGATCTCGACGCGATCACGGTGTCGCTGACGGTGAACGGCGCGGCGCCGCAGCTGATCGCGATGTACCTCGCGATGGCCGAAAAGCGCGGCTACGACGTCGCCAAGCTCCGCGGCACGGCGCAGAACGACATCCTGAAGGAGTTCATCGGCCGCGGCACGTGGATTTACCCGGTCGAGCCCTCGGTGAAACTGGTCGGCGACACGATCGAGTACTGCGCTCGCCACGCGCCCAAGTACAGCCCGGTGTCGGTTTGCGGCTACCACATCCGCGAATCCGGCGCGAACCCGGTGCAGGAGATGGCCTACGCGTTCTGCATCGCGAAGGCCTACGCCGACGAGGCGATCCGGCGCGGCCTGGACATCGACGAGTTCGCAGGGCGGCTGTCGTTCAATTTCAACGTCTTCGGGAATATCTTCGAGCAGGTGTGCAAGTTCCGCGCCGCGCGCGGACTGTGGGCGAAGATCGTGAAGGAGCGGTATGGCGCGACGAAGCCCGAGTCCGGGTGGCTGCGGATGATCGCGGGCGGCGGCGGCGGCGGGCTCACGTTCGAGCAGCCCGAGGTGAACATCGTGCGCGGCGCCTATTACGCGCTGATCGCGGCGCTCGGCGGCGCGCAGACCATGGCGCTCTGCTGCTTCGACGAGGCCTACACCATTCCGACCGAGTACGCTCAACGGATTTCACTCCGCACGATGCAACTTCTCATCGAGGAGATGGGCCTGGCGGACACGGTCGATCCGCTCGGCGGATCGTGGTACGTGGAAACTTTGACGAACCAGATGCGATCGAAGATGGAAGACGCGATGGCCGAGGTGGATTCCCAGGGCGGGATCGTGAAACTCGTCGCCGAGGGCGCGATCCAGGCGGGTGTCTCGGCGCAGGCCTATCGCATGCAGCGCGCGATCGAGTCGGGCGAATTCCGCAAGGTCGGCGTCAACTGCTACCGCAACGAACAGGCGGAGGAACTCGATGTTCAGATGCACCCGTACGACGAAGCGGACGCAAAGCGCCAGGTGGCGCGGCTTGCAGAAGTGCGCACGGAGCGCGAAGGACCGCGCGTCGCGGCGGCACTTGCGAGCGTTCGAGTCTCCGCCGAGTCCGGCTCAAACGTGATGCCGGCAATCGTCGAGGCAGTGAAAGCCTACGCGACCGTGGGTGAGATCACGCAACTGCTCGCAGCGGTCTACGGTCGCTACCGCGAACCTGTGCGCTTCTGATGCGCTGGGGTCAGAGTAAGAACTAAGGCGAAACCTGGGGTCAGAGTCAATTGATTGGAGCTAACACCATGAAAGCATTGGAACAACCTTACTCTGACCCCAGGTCTTACGTTGCGCCGGGGACGCTCGATGAGGCGCTGGAGGCGCTGCGTGGTGGGGAGGTCACGGTGCTTGCTGGTGGCACCGACCTGATGCCGCAGACGCAGTCCGGGAAGCTCAAATTCCGGCCGGTCCTGATGAACATCCGGCGGATCGCCGGGCTGCGCGGCATCGCCGAATCCGGGGGCACGGTCCGGATCGGCGCGCTCACGACCATCACCGACATGCTCAAGAGCGAGTTCGTTCGCGAGCGGCTCGGCATGCTTTGGCAATCCTGCGACCACTTCGCGAGCGACCAGATCCGCAACGCCGCCACGGTCGGCGGGAACATCTGCAACGCGTCGCCCGCGGGCGACACGCTGATACCGTTGCTTGCGCTCGATGCGAGCGTCGTGCTCGCGAGCAAGCCCGACGGCGCGATCAAGGAGCGGCGCGTGCCGCTCTCGGAATTCTTCACGGGACCCGGTCGCACACGGCTCGCGCCCGGGGAACTGCTTACGGCAGTCGAGATGCCGCTGCCGCCGCAGGAGGCCGCTGGGGAGTTCTTCAAGTTCGGCACCCGTCCGGGACTCGACATCTCGGCGATTTCCATGGCGCTCGGCGGCGTGCGACAGGGACGCGCGCTCACCAAGGTGCGGGTTGCGTTCGGGGCGGTGGCGCCGACCCCGATCCGCGGACCGAAGACCGAAGCAGCGCTCGAAGGCCGGGCGATCGACGACATCCTCATCGAGGCGGCGATCGCTGCCGCGCAATCCGACATCCACCCGATCAGCGACGTGCGCGCGACCGACTGGTACCGCCGAGAGCTGATTGCCAACATTTTGCGAAGGATGCTGAATCATGTCCGCGAAAGTTGAAATCCAGTTCGAATTGAACGGCGTCGGGCGGCGCGCGGAAGTGCCGCCGGGAATGAGCGCACTCGACCTGCTGCGCGAGGTGCTCGGGCTGACCGGCACCAAGTACGGCTGCGGCGAGGGCGAGTGCGGCGCCTGCACCATCCGCGTGGACGGCGTCACGGTCAATTCCTGCCTGATGTTCGCGGTCGACTGCGACGGACGAAAGGTGATGACCATCGAAGGCCTATCGTCGGACGCTCTTGGGCGACGCCTGCAGGAGAAGTTCGTCGAGCACGGCGCGGTGCAGTGCGGTTTCTGCACCCCGGGTCTCGTGATGCAGGCGCGCCATCTGCTCGAGGAAACGGAAAATCCGTCCCACGCCGAAGTGCAGCGCGGGATCGAGGGCAACCTCTGCCGCTGCACCGGTTACAAGAAGATCGTCGAAGCGATCGAAGACGCCGGCGCGGGGTCAGAGTAAGGCCCCGGAGGGAAATTGGGGTCAGAGTAATTCGAATGGAGATAAGCCTATGAATGTAATCGCAAAACCTTACTCTGACCCCAATTCTTTGATCGGGAAGCGGATCCCCAAAATGGATGCGCCCGAGAAGGCGGGCGGGCGCACGCGCTACATCCACGACATCGACATTCCGGGGCAGCTCCACGCGAAGATCCTGCGCTCGACGCAGGTGCATGCGCGGATCCGCTCGATCGATACGAGCGCTGCGAAGGCGCTGCCGGGCGTGCACGCGGTGATTACTGCGGCTGATGTGCCCTGGCAGCGACCGATCGGCGTGGCGAAGGATCACCTGCCGCTGAAGACCGATCGTGTTCGAAGCCCGCGCGACGAGATCGCGGCGGTGGCCGCGGACAGCGTCGAGATCGCCGAGGCCGCGCTGAAATTGATCAAGGTCGTTTACGAGCCGCTGCCGGTGCTGACGGACGCCATCGAGGCGCTCAAGCCGGGCGCACCGCTGATTCACCCTGAACCGCACGGCGCCGACGGCAAACCGGGGCTCAAGCCCGGCGCGCCGGTGGCCTTCACCGGCAAGCCCGACAACGTCGCGATGACTTTCGAGTATGCGCAGGGCGACGTCGCGAAGGGAGAAGCGGAGTCGGCGGCGGTGATCGAGGACGTTTTCCACCTGCACTACGTCACGCATTGCTGCATGGGCGTCTCGGGCGTGATCGCCGAGTTCGATGCCACCGGCAACCTGCTCCTTTACTCGAATACCCAGGTGCCGTTCCTGCACAAGCGCGAGTTCGCCGAACTGCTCGACATCGATCCGGGTCGAATCCGCATCATCCAGCCGCCGATCGGCGGCGGTTTTGGCTCGAAACTCGACATCTATCCGTTCGAGCCGATCGCAATCTTCCTCGCCAAAATCACTCGCCGTCCGGTGAAGCTCGTCTTCACGCGCGAGGAGGAGTTCGCCGCTTCGCCGACGCGCCAGCCGGTGCTGCTGAAGCTGCGTTCGGGCTGCACGAAGGACGGCGCGCTCACCTTCCGCACGGTGGAGACGCTGCACGACAACGGCGCCTACACCTCCTGGGGTGCGACCACGCCCTTCGTCATGATGCAGACGATTTCATCGCTCTACCGCGTGCCGCACTGCAAGTACCTGACGCGCGCCGTCTACACCAACAACCCCTACGCGGGATCGTTCCGCGGCTACGGCAACCTGCAGGCGACCTTCGCGGTGGAAGCGCACATGGACAAGCTTGCCGATGCCGTCGGCATGGACCCGCTCGAATTTCGCCTCAAGAACGCGCAGGACCCGGGCGAGGTGACGCCGCAGGGGATGAACTTCAAGAGCTGCGGCTTCAAGCAGTGCCTCTCTACCGCGGCCGAGCGCAGCGATTACCTGGCGAAGCACCGCGAGTACGCCGCGAAGCAAAAGGATGCGAACCCGGTGAAGCGCGGCGTCGGCATCGCCTCGATGCTGCACGTCGGCGGTGGCGCCAAAATCTATCCGTCGGATGGCTGCGGAACGATCCTCAAGATCGACGATTTCGCGCATCTCACGTTGATCACCGGAGCGTCCGAAATCGGGCAGGGTTCCGAAACCGTGCTCGCGCAGCTCGTCTGCGAGGAACTCGGGCTGCCGCTTTCGTCGGCGACGGTGGTGAACAACGACACCGACATCACGCCCTGGGACGTCGGCGTGCACGCATCGCGCACCACCTTCATCGCGGGCAATTCGGCGATCGGCGCCGCGCGCAAGGCCAAGGCGAAGATTCTCGGAGCGGCGGCGGCGAAATCCGGGCACCCGGAAGACGCACTCGACTTGCGCGGCGGCGCCATCGTGCTGAAGGCCGACGGCAAGCCGGTGTTCGAAATCGGGAAATTCCTCAGGTCGCTGCATTTCTCGGACAAGGCGGAGCTCGTGATGACGACCTTCTATTACGAGCCGCCGAGCAAGCATCAGGACAAGCTGTTCAAGGGGGACGTCTCCGCGGCGTATGCCTGGGCTTCGCAGGTGGCCGAGGTCGAGGTCGACACCGAGACCGGCATCGTGCGGCTGCTGAAAATCACCGGCGCGCACGACGTCGGCCGTGTCATCAACCGGCTCGGGATCGAAGGCCAGATCGAGGGCGGCGTGGTGATGGGGCAGGGCTACGCGCTCACCGAGAATCTCGTGGTCGAGGACGGCCGCGTGAAGAACCCCAACTTCCGCGACTACAAGCTCGTCACGGCCCCGGAAATCCCCGAGATGGACGTCTCGTTCATCGAGACCATGGACGGCGAGGGCCCGCAGGGCGCGAAGGGCGTCGGCGAAGCCCCCGCGATCTGCATCGCAGCGGCGGTGGGCAACGCAATCCATAACGCGACCGGTGTTCGCATCACCTCGCTGCCGTTCACGCCGGAGCGCGTCTATCGGGCGCTGCGCGGCCAACTGCCGGAGCCGGTCTGGAACGTGCCTGCGTGAAGCGCCGCACGGTCCTCTCGCTCGAGCAGGCGCTGTCGCTCCCGTCGGCGACGCTGCGGTTCGCGCAACTCGGCTGGCGCGTGATCCGCATCGAGGCGACGCCCTCGGGCGGGGGGCTGCCCGGCGATCCGAACCGCTACATCGGCTCCCGCGTCGCGGACGATGACCGGCGCAGCTATTTCATCGCGCCGAACGTAGGCAAGGAAGCGATCGCGCTGAATCTCAAGGACGCGCGCGGTCGCGAGGTGCTGCATCGACTCATCAAGTCGCTCGACGTGGACGTGTTCTGCTGCAACACGGTGCCTTCTCGCTATGCGTCGCTCGGCATCGATTACGCGACGCTCTCGGGCGTCAAACCCGACCTCGTCTGGGCAGGGATCTCTGCGATGGGCCCGCGCTACCCGGAGGCGCCCGGATACGACCCGGTGATCCAGGCGATGTGCGGCTACATGGAGGTCACGGGAGACCCGAAGGGTGCGCCCACGGTGATGGGGCTGCCGGTCATCGACCTGAAGGCGGGCGACGAGGTCTACGCCAACGTGATGCTCGCGCTCCTCGAGCGCCACGAGACCGGCCGCGGCAAGGAAATTCACGTCTCGATGCTTCAGGCGGCGGCGTCGTGGCTGATCACGGTGCTGCCGCTGGTCGATTTCGGCTGCGCGCCGAACGAAATCACGCGCGCCGGGAACGAGCATCGCAAGTTCATCCCGACCAACGTCTATCCGGCGAAGGACGGATTCGTCTACCTCGCGATCGGCAGCGACCTGCAGTGGAAGCGCCTCACTGAGAGTCCCAAGTTCTCTTCGGTGGCGAACGAAACGCGCCGTACCAATGAAGGCCGCCACCGGGAGCGCGAGGCGATTCACCGCGACCTCGCGGCGGTGACTCGCGAGCATCCGGTGGACGCGCTGCTCGCGGACCTGCGCGCCGCGACAATTCCCGCGACGCGCATCTTCGACATCCGGCAGGTGCGCATGCTGCCGCAGCTCGAGGAACGCCTCACCGCGACGCGGATGCCCGATGGCCGCACGGTGCGCATGCAGCCGATGGCGGTGGATGTGCCGGGAGCGAGCGCGGAGCTGCCGTTCCCGCCGAAGTACGGCGCCGATACGCGGCGCCTGCTCGCTGAGGCGGGCTACGCCGAAGCCGAGGTGGGTGAACTCTCCGCGGCCGGGGTCATCGCGTGAGGGAGGATCCGGAGCGCGGCGAGATTTCAGAGGGCGACGCGCGGTATCTGATCATCCGCGCCGACTCGCTGATGGGCCTGTTTCGCCGGCTGGCGGATCCTGCGCGCGGCGTGGCGCTGCATGCCTTCGCCGATTCGCTCGCCGAGCACGGCGGGCGCTCCGCCGCACGCTACGATGCCGGCGACCACGACCGTCTGCTCGCCACGATTCCACGCAAAGCGGGCGAACTCGGCTGGGGTGTCTGGAGCCTGCAGCGCAGCGGCGACGCGCTCGAACTCACGGTCGAGAACAGTCCCTTCGCGCACGGCTACGGCGCGGCCGACGCTCCCGTCTGCGCGCCGATCACCGGGATGCTGAGAGCGGTCGCCGCCTTGGTTCTCGGCGGGGCGACGGCTTCTCGCGAGGACGCCTGTGTCGCGGCCGGGGCAACCGTTTGCCGGTTCAGCGCCCGTCGCAAGGCATGAGAATCGCGGTCCTCGGCGGCGGGCACGGCTGCCATGCCGCGGCCGCGGATTTGAGCGAACAGGGCCACGAAGTCCGATGGTGGCGCCGCGACGCGGCCGCATTTGCGCCGGTGATGGAGCATGGGACCGTGACGCTCCTCGATCGCGCGGGCAGCCGCGCGGTGCGGATCGCGCGGCCGACGCTCGATCTGGGCGAGGCGGTGCGGGGCGCGGAATTGATCCTCGTCCCGATACCGGCTACGGCGCAGGAAGAGCTTGCGCGTGCCATGGCGCCGCACCTTTCGGATGGGCAGGTCGTCTTCCTGCCGCCCGGAACCTTCGGCAGCTACGTGATGGCGCGAGTCGCGCGGGGCGCAGGTTCGCGCGCCGCGGTTGCATGGGCCGAGGCCGGGACGCTTCCTTACCTCGCGCGAAAGCGCGGTCCGGCGGAAGTCGCGATCACGATCCGCGCGGTCCGGTTGCCGACGGGCGTCTTTCCCGGCGCCCGGGCCGAAGAAGCGCTCGATGTCATCCGGCGCGCCTATCCGTCGGCACAGCCCTGCGGCGACGCGCTCTCGGGCGCCCTCATGAACGCGGGCCCGATCATCCATCCGCCGCTCATTCTCATGAACGCCGCGCCGCTCGAGCACTTCGAGCGCTGGGACATCCACGACGAGGGCACTCAACCCTCGGTGCGCGCGGTCACCGACCGTTTGGATGCCGAGCGGATTGCGCTTCGCAGCGCGCTCGGCTATCCGGCGCCGCACTTTCCTCTCGCCGATCACTACACGAGCGGCCGCTGGATGTACGGGGATGCGCACCAGCGGCTCGTCGACTCGGGAGACTGGCGCGAGCGAATCGACCTGCACGTGCACCGTTACATGGCCGAGGACACCGTGCTCGGACTCGCGTTTCTCGCCTCGGTTGCGCGCTGGGCCGGAGTGCGCGTGCCGGTGGCCGATGGGCTGCTCGCCATCGCCGGCGCGATCCTGGGGCGCGACCTTTTCGACGGACCGAGGACGCTTGCTGCGCTCGGGCTCGCGGTGCTCGACCGCGCCGCACTGAAGCAGCGGCTCGCGACGGGGGTGGCGGCGTGAGCGAACTCGCGGTGATCGGCGCGCTTGGCGCCGGACGCATGGGCCGCGGCATCGCGCAGGCCTTCGCGTTCGCGGGACACGAAGTCGTGCTGATCGACCTGAAGCCGCGCAATGCGGAGGCGGTCGCATCGCTGGTCGCGGGCGCGTTCGCGGAAATTCGGGGCAGTCTCGAGGCCCTGGCGCACGCGGGCGGTTGCGAGACGGCCGCGATCGACGCGGTGCTCGCGAGAATCCGCTTCGTCGCGCGCGACGAGGCGCCTGCAGCGCTCGCTGCGACCGACGTGCTTTTCGAGGGCGTGCCCGAAGTGCTCGATGCCAAGCGCGAGGCCTTCGGCTTCGCCTGCGCGCATCTGCGCGCGGAGGCGATCGTCGCCTCGACCACGTCCACGATGCTGTCCACTGAGCTTGCGCAGTTCGTCGCGCGACCCGAGCGCTTCCTCAATTGCCACTGGCTCAATCCGGCGTACCTCATTCCGCTGGTCGAGATCTCGCCGCACGCGGGCACCGATCCCGCCGTGGTGGCGCGAATGAAGCGCATCCTCGAGGCGATCGGCAAGAAACCCGTGGTCTGCAAGGCGGCGCCGGGATTCATCGTGCCGCGGCTGCAGGCGCTGGTGATGAACGAGGCCGCGCGCATGATCGAGCAGGGCGTCGCGACCGCGGAAGACGTCGATCGCGCGGTGCGCTACGGCTTCGGTCCGCGCTACGCGACGATGGGCGTGGTGGAGTTCATCGACGTCGGCGGGCTCGACATCCTGTACTACGCGAGCCATTACCTCGCCCGCGCGCTCGAGGACCCGCGCTATGCGCCACCGGCGATCGTCGATCGTCTGATGCACGAGTCGCAGCGCGGGCTTCGCGACGGCAAGGGGTTTTTCGACTGGCAGTCCGTCGACCACGCCGGGTATCGCAGGCAGGTGCTCGCGCGGCAACTCGCGCTCCTGAAACACCTCGGGCTTGCACCCGTAGCCGACGCCGCAAGCGCCGGCCCGGGCAAGCAAGGCCGGGTTTGTTGAGGTGGACGATTGACAGCAGGAGATTGGGCAGATAATAGAAACGACAACTTTTTCTCACGGAGGGGACCATGAATCGCAAGCTCATCGCAGCCTTGTTTTCCGCCGGCGCACTGCTCGCGCACTCGGCGCAGGCTGAAATCACCGTAGGGGTCACGCTGGGGGCGACGGGCCCCGGCGCTTCGCTCGGCGTTCACTACAAGAACGCCTACCAGTTGATGCCCAAGACCTTCGGCGGCGAGCCGGTGAAGTACATCATCCTTGAAGACGGATCGGATGCGACCAACGCTGGCAAGAACGCGAGAAAGCTCGCCACCGAGGACAAGGTGGACGTACTGATGGGCTCGAACGGCGTGCCCTCGTCGCTGCAGATCGCGCAGGTGGCCACGGAAACCCAGACGCCTTACCTGTGCCTGACGCCGATCTCGGTCAAGCCGGACCAGTACAAGTGGACCTTCTCGGTGCCGCAGCCGACCGAGCTGATGATGAGCGCGGTCGCCGAACACATGAAGGCGAACGGCGTCAAGACGGTCGGATTCATCGGGTTCTCGGACGGCTGGGGCGACCTGATGTACCGGGCGACCGATTCGCTCGGCGCGGCGCACGGCTACAAGGTGGTCACCAACGAGCGCTACGCGCGCGCCGACACGAGCGTCACGGGCCAGGTGCTGAAGATCATGGCGACGAACCCCGATGCGGTGGTGGTCGGCGGATCGGGCACCGGCGGCGCGCTGCCGCACGTCGCGCTCGTCGAACGCGGCTACAAGGGCCGGATCTACCACAATCACGGTACCGTGAACGCGGAGTTCATCCGCGTCGGCGGCAAGAACGTCGAGGGCGCGATCGCCCCGACCGGCGCGCTCATCGTTCCGGAAGAACTCCCAGCGAACTTTCCCACCAAGGCGGTGGCGCTCGATTTCACCAAGCGCTACGAAGCCATGTTCGGCGCCGGGACGCGCAATGCCTTCGCCGGGTACACCAATGACGCCGTGATGCTGCTCGGCGCCGCGGTACCCGAGGCGCTGAAGAAAGCGAAGCCCGGGACGCCCGAATTCCGCGCTGCGCTTCGCGATGCGCTCGAGAACGTCAAGAACGTGGTCGGCACGCACGGCGTGTACAACGTCACGGCGGCCAACCACAACGGTCTCGACGAGCGCGCGCGCGTGCTGGTGCGCGTCGAGGGCGGCACCTGGCGGTTGATGAAGTGATCTGCCGGGAACGGCGACGCGAAGGGGACGGGTGACCGTCCCCTTCGTTTTTCACCGATGACCAGCGACATTTTTCTCTGGCTCACCCAGGACGGGGTGACCAACGGCGCGATCTACGCGCTGCTCGCGCTCGCGCTGCTGCTCGTATTCACGGTGACGCGCGTCATTTTCGTGCCGCAGGGCGAGTTCCTCACCTTCGCGGCGCTGTCGCTGTCGCTGCTCGAAGCCGGCCGAACGCCGGGCACGATCTACATCCTGGTGATTGCGGGTCTCGCCGCGGCCGCCGTGGAAGCCTTCGACGCTGCGCGCGAACGCGCGTGGCGGCGCCTGCCGCGGATCGCAGCGCTCTACGTCGTGCTGCCTCTGGCGATCGCCGCGCTGGTTGCATGGGCCGCGCCCCAGAAGTTCGGCCAGTGGGTGCAGACGCTTCTCGTGCTCCTCATGGTCGTCCCGCTCGGGCCGATCCTGTACCGGATTGCCTACCAGCCGCTCGCCAGCGCCTCGGTGCTGGTGCTGTTCATCGTCTCGATGGCGGTGCACTACGTGCTGATGGGGCTGTCGCTCATCTTCTTCGGCAGCGAAGGGTTGCGCTCGCGGCCGTTCTGGGACGCGAAATTCAAGCTCGGCGTGGTCGAGATCAGCGCGCAGAGCATCTGGGTGGTGGTGGCGAGCGTGGTGCTGATCCTCGGGCTGTGGTTCCTGTTCGAGCGCTCGATCTACGGCAAGGCGCTCCGCGCGACGGCGATGAACCGCGTGGGCGCGCGCCTCGTCGGCATCCCTACGGTGCTCACCGGGCACCTGAGCTTCCTGCTCGCCGCATTCATCGGCGCAGTCTCCGGAATCCTGATCGCGCCGATCACCACGCTGTACTTCGACACGGGCTTTCTGTTCGGGCTGAAGGGGTTCGTCGGCGCGATCCTCGGGGGCATGGCGAGCTACCCGCTCGCCGCGGTCGGCTCGATCGCCGTGGGGCTGCTGGAATCGTTCTCCTCGTTCTGGGCGAGCGCGTTCAAGGAGGTGATCGTCTTCACCCTGATCATCCCGGTGCTGGTGTGGCTGTCGCTGCGGTCGCACCACGTCGAGGAGGAGGAAGAGTGACCGGGGGACGCGTCGCGCTGGCGGTGTTCGTCGCGTTCCTCGTGGCCGCGCCGTTCCTGCTGTCGGAGTTCAACGTCACCCTGATGAATTACATCGGTCTCGCGACCCTGGTGACGCTCGGCCTCGTGCTGCTCACCGGGGTCGCCGGACTGATGTCGTTCGGCCAGCAGGCCTTCGTAGGGATGGGCGCCTACGCAACCGGCGTCACGACGACGCTGTATGCGGGTTCGCCGTGGCTCGGCCTCGCCGCGGGCCTCGCGGTGACCGGTGGCGTCGCGCTCGGCATCGGCCTGATCACGGTGCGGCTCTCGGGTCATTACCTCCCGATCAGCACCATCGCCTGGGGCATCGCCGCCTACTTCCTCTTCGGCAACCTGGAAGTCCTCGGCAGATTCAACGGGCTCGGGGGCATTCCGGCGCTCTCGATCTTCGGCTGGAAACTGGATACGGGCCGCGAGTCCTACGTGCTGATCTGGGCGGCCGCCCTCGCCTCGCTCGTCGCGGCGCGCAACCTCCTCGACTCGCGCTCGGGCCGCGCGGTGCGCGCGCTCCGATTCCGCGCCACCATGGCGGAGAGTTTCGGCATCGACACCGCGCAGCTGAAGCTGGTGATCTTTCTGTATGCCGCGCTGCTCGCGGCGCTCTCGGGGTGGCTGTACGCGCATTTCCTGCGGTTCCTGAGCCCGGGCGCGTTCAACGTCAACATCGGCATCGAGTATCTGTTCATGGCGGTGGTCGGGGGCGCGAGCCAGGTCTGGGGCGCGGTGATCGGCGCCTCGGTGCTGACGATGCTCAAGGAGTGGCTCAAGGACATCCTGCCCAAACTCTTCGAGCAGAGCGGGAACTACGAGGTGATCGTGTTCGGGCTGCTGATGCTGCCGCTGCTGCACCATGCGCGTGACGGCCTGATGCCGGTGTTCGCACGGCTCATCCGGTTGCGCGGCGAGCGCGTCGCGCCGCCCGTAGCCGCGCAGCCGCTCGAGCGGCGCCCGCGTCCTGCGCCCGGCGAACCGCTGCTTGAGCTCGAGGCCGTGCACCGGAACTTCGGCGGCCTCGCCGCAGTGCGGGACCTGTCGTTCAAGATGGCGAGCGGCGAGATCCTTGGCCTGATCGGCCCGAACGGCGCGGGCAAGAGCACCGTGTTCAATCTCGTCACCGGCGTGCTTCCGGCCGACGGCGGGGAGATCCGCTTTCGCGCCGGGCGCATCGATGCGCTTCCCGCGCGGCGCATCGCGCGCCTCGGGATCGCGCGCACCTTCCAGCACGTCAACCTCGTCGGCAACATGAGCGTCCTGGAGAACGTCGCGATCGGCGCACACCTGCGCGGAAGCCGGGGAACGCTTGCGGCCATGCTGCGGGCAGAGCGCGCGGAGGAACGCCGATTGCTGCACGAGGCTGCGCGGCAGGTGGAACGCGTGGGGCTCGAAGCCCACCTTGCCGATGCGTCCTCGAGCCTCCCGCTCGGGCAGCAGCGGCTGGTGGAGATTGCGCGCGCGCTTGCCGCCGACCCCGTGTTGCTGCTCCTCGATGAACCCGCCGCGGGGCTGCGATTCCAGGAAAAGCGGGCGCTCGCGGACCTGCTGCGAAGCCTTCAGGCCGACGGCATCAGCATCCTGCTCGTGGAGCACGACATGGATTTCGTGATGGGGCTGGTCGACCGTCTGGTGGTGATGGACTTCGGCGAGAAGATCGCCGAAGGGCTGCCGCGCGAGATTCAGGCCGACGCAACGGTGATCGAGGCCTATCTCGGAGGCATCGAATGAGCGCCGGGCTCGAGGTCGAGGCGCTCAGCGTCGCCTACGGCAAGGTCGAGGCGCTGCATGGAGCGAACCTGCGCGTCGCCGAAGGCTCGATCGTCACCGTGATCGGACCGAACGGCGCGGGCAAGACGACGATGCTGGGCGCGATCATGGGCTTGCTTGCCGCGCGCGGAACGGTGCGTTACGCGGGTGTGGCGCTCGGGGCGATGCCGACCGAGGAGCGCGTCGCGCGAGGCATGTGCCTCGTGCCTGAGCGGCGCGAGCTGTTCGCCGAGCTCTCGGTCGAGGACAACCTGCGGTTGGGCGCCTTTCACCGGCGCCGCGAAGACTCGCGCGTAATCGACGCCGATCTCGCCGACGTGTATGCGCGCTTTCCGCGATTGCAGGAGCGCGCGGCGCAGCTCGCGGGGACGCTGTCGGGCGGCGAGCGCCAGATGCTCGCGCTCGGGCGCGCGCTGATGGCGAAGCCCCGGCTGCTATTGCTCGATGAACCCAGCCTCGGATTGGCGCCGCGGATCGTGCGGGAGACCTTCCACATCATCGCCGGGCTGAAACGCACCGGCGTGTCGATGCTGCTGGTCGAGCAGAACGCACGAGCGGCGCTGCAGGTCGCGGATTACGGCTACGTGCTGGAAACGGGGGACATCGTCCTCGAGGGCGCGGCCGCGGATCTCGCGAAGAATCCGCGCGTCGCCGAAACCTACCTCGGTTTGTCGATCGCCTCGCGCGAGGCGCCGGGGTAGCGCTGCTCGATCCGGGTCCAGTCTTCCAATCCGACCACCTCGAGATACTCGTGCAAGCTCGCACTGCTCCCTGTCTGCTCGAAGCGCCCGGCGCGCATGTCCTCGAGCGCGAGTTGCATCGCGCGCGTCACGCGCAGGATGAGGTCGATGCCGTAGGGGAGGATCTTGAATCCGAGCCGGTAATATTCCTCGGGGCGCAGGATCGGCGAGACGCCGCCGGCGAGCGGGTTCGCCACCAGCAGCGGGAACGCCCTGCCCACGCGCTCGAGTTCTTCGACGCTGCGGAGCGCTTCGACGAAGATGCAGTCGGCGCCGGCTTCGAGGTAGCGTTCTGCGCGTCGCATTGCGTCGTCGAGCCCAGTGACCGCGCGCGCGTCGGTACGCGCAATGATGAAGGTATCGGGATCGAGGCGCTCGCCGGTCGCGGCGCGGATCTTGGCCACCATGTCTTCGACCGGAACCACGCGCTTGCCTTCGAGGTGGCCGCAGCGCTTGGGCCATTGCTGGTCCTCGAGAAACAGGCCGCCGACGCCGAGCCGCTCGTAGGTGTGCACGGTCTGAACCACGTTCTTCACGTCGCCGTAGCCGTCGTCGGCATCGACGAGCACCGGCAGGTCGGTGGCCGCGAGAATGTCGCGTACGCCCTCGGAGAGATCGCCCAGGCTTTTCAGGCCGACGTCGGGAACGCCATAGCGCGCACCGACCAGGCCGAACCCGCCGATGAAGAACCCGCCGAATCCGGCACGCTGGATGAGGCGCGCGGCAAGCGCATCGTGCGCGCCCGGCAGGATCAGCGGGCCCTCGGCGGCGAGCAGGCTGCGGAACGACTTTCGTCTCATGACGGACTCCCTCTGGGCATGATCGCCGAAGGGCTGGGTGCCGTAAAGCCCACGCTGCACTTGCGAGCCGCGGGTCGATCGCCGTGAATTTTGGCGCTGCGCTGTGGTCGAGCGGATTCCGGCCGTTCTTCCTGGGAGGCGCGGCCTTCGGGCCGCTCGCGATCGTGCTCTGGATGATCGCGCCTCCGTCTGCGCTGTGGCACGCGCACGAGATGGTGTACGGGTTCTCGATGGCGATCGTCTGCGGCGTGCTGCTCACTGCGCTGCCGAGCTGGACGGGCGCGGCCGACGTGCGTGGCGCGCGGCTCGCGCTGCTGGCGCTCCTGTGGCTCGTCGCGCGCCTGGCGATGCTCTCGGCCGAAGTGGTCCCGCCTGCGCTCGCGGCGTTCACCGATTGCCTGCTCGTCCCGGCACTCCTCGCAGTGGTCGTGCCGAGCCTGGGCGGCGCGCGCTGGCGGCTTTTCGTCTGGACGCTGCCGCCGCTGTTGGCGCTGTTCGCGGGTAACCTCGCCTACCACCTCGCACTTGGGCGTGGCGACGGTGAGGGCGCGCTCTGGGGAATTCTTCTCGGGTTGCACGCGCTCGCGTTCCTGTATTCGCTCTATGGCGGTCTGCTCGCTCCCGCGTTCACGCGCACCTGGCTGCGCGCGCGAGGCGTGCCGGCAGCGGCGATCCACGTGCCGCTCGAATATCTGACGGCCGCTACGATGGTTGCGTTCGCGATCGCCGATCTGTCGGGAGCCGGACCCGCCTGGGTCGCGGGCACCGCCCTCGTCGCATTCGGCGTTCACGTCGTGCGCGCAGCGCGCTGGCAGGGTTGGCGAACCGGGTCGGAACCCCTGCTCTGGACGCTGCACCTCGGATACGCCTGGTTCATCGCGATGTTCGTGCTGCGCGCGGTGGCGGAACTCACGAGCCTCGTGCCGCGCGAAGCCTGGGTCCACGCCTTCACCCTCGGTGCGCTCGGGTTGACGATGACGGGTCTCATGACGCGCGTGGTGCTGCGCCACACGGGGCGTGCGCTTGTCGTTGCGCCGGCGATGCTTGCAGCCTGCGGGCTCGCGCTCGCCGCGGCGCTCTTGCGCCTTGCGTATTCGGTTCACGATCTCGGCGACTGGGCGCTTGTTGCCTCGGCGCTTGCGTGGTCCGCCGCCTTCGTCGTCTATCTGCTGCGCTACGGCGCGATGCTCGTGCGGCCGAGCCTGCCGCGCGCTCCGCGATAGCGGGCGAGCGGCGCAGATCGTCGCGTCACGCCGAAGGCTTCAGCACTCCGCGCCGGATCTGGTCGAGTTCCATCGACTCGAAGAGCGCCTTGAAATTGCCTTCGCCGAAGCCTTCGTCGCCCTTCCTCTGGATGATCTCGAAGAAGATCGGGCCGATCGCGGTCTTGGTGAAGATCTGAAGCAGCAGCTTGTCCGGGCCGATGCCGTCGATGAGAATTCGGCGCCCGCGCAATTGCTCGAGCGGCTCGCCGTGGCCAGGAAGTCGCTCGTCGACGCTTTCGTAGTAGGCGTCGGGCGTATCGAGCAGCGCCACGCCAGAGGCGCGCAGCGCATCCACGGTCGCGTAGATGTCGTTCGCATGCAGCGCGATGTGCTGGATGCCCTCGCCGTGGTAGGCGTCGAGGTACTCCTGGACCTGCGAGCGGTCGTCGGAGGACTCGTTGATCGGGATGCGGATCCGTCCGCAGGGGCTCGTCATCGCCTTCGACTTCAGTCCCGTGAGCTTGCCCTCGATGTCGAAATAGCGCACTTCGCGGAAGTTGAACAGGCGCTCGTAGAAATCCGCCCATTCCTTCATCCGCCCGCGGTGCACGTTGTGCGTCAGGTGATCGATGAATGCGAGGCCGACACCCGCGGGCGCGGGTGAATCTCCGGTCCAGAATGGCTCATATCCCGGAAGCGGCCGGAAATCCACGTCGTAGATCGTGTGCCCGTAGTCGTTTTCGGGATAGCGGTCGACGAGGTAGATGAGCGAATCTCCGATGCCCTTGATCGCCGGGATGTTGAGTTCCATCGGCCCGGCGTGGCCTTCGACGCCCCAGGCGCCGGCATCGATCAGTCGCCGGTAGGCGCGTCGCGCGTCACGGACGCGAAACGCCATCGCGCACACGCTCGGCCCGTGGCGTCGCGCGAAGTTCTGCGCGAACGAGCGCGGCTCGGCGTTGATGACGAAGTGGACATCCCCCTGCTTGTAGAGCGTGACGTCCTTGTGACGGTGGCGGGCGACCGCACTGAAGCCCATCTGATGGAACAGTGCTCCGAGCGCCCGCGGATCGGGCGCCGCGTATTCGACGAATTCGAATCCGCAAGTTCCGAGCGGGTTGTCCCACAGATCCATCGATGCCCTCCCGAAATCGGGGACAGACCACGATTTCCAAGATCCGGAAATAATCTCGATTTCAGAAACCGGACGCGCGGCGTTTACTTCGAAAAAACGTGGTCCGCCCGCGATTTTCCGAATGCGCGCCCCGCGTCGAACGCCTGAGCGTTGGATTCCGCCAGTTTCTCGTTTTTGCCGAATCGCAGCAAGACCTCGTCGCGCAGCACTTCGGCGGGAAACGGCAGGCAGTCTGAAGCGGCGCCGAGCATGACGCTGTTGGCAAGCCGCACATCGCCGATTTCCATGGCGAGGCCGCGCGCATCGAGTTCGAGCACGTCCGCACCGAGCACCCGCATTTCCCGAACCGGATCTTCCGGGTAGGCGAACTCGCCGGATGAAACGATCGGCGGGACTGCGCGCCACCGGTCGAGCAGCGCGCGTCCGCCGGGTGCGAGGTAGTGGCACCAGCGCAGTCCTTCGGCGGCCTCGAACGCGATCAGCAGGCGGGCATCGCCGGGGCGCACGTCGCTCGCCTCGATCTTCGAACCGATGCGCACTTGGGAGCACACCACGCCGCCGCGCTGCGACATCCCGGTGACCTCGGTCTTGGTCGCCTGGAATCCTGCCGCGATCGCCGCGCGGGCGAGCGCTTCGGCGGCGGTCATCACGCCCTGTCCGCCGATGCCGACCACGAGGATGCCGGTCGTCGTCACTGCGGCACGATCGCGCCGCGCGCACAGGCCTTCGCGCACAGGTCGCATCCGGTGCACATCGCGCGCTCGATTCGCGCCCAGGCGAGATCGACCACCTTGCCCGTGGAGCGTGTCTCGCGCTCCCGGCGCGTCGCCGTGATCGCCGGGCAGCCGACGTCGAAACAGCGCGCGCAGCCGTTGCAGTCCTCATCCACCACCTTGAGCGGCCGGCGGCGCTCGAAATCCTCGGTCAGCACGCAAGGCCGCGTGGTCACGATCACCGAGGGTTCCGGCGCCTTCATCTCCTCGCGCAGCACCTTGAAGAAGGTCGGCAACTCGTACGGATCCACCACCCGTACGCGTTCTGGCCGTACGCCGAGCGCTTCGACCAGCCGGGCGAAATCGACCCGCGGCGAGGGCGAACCGTCGAGCTTGCGGCCGTTGGCCGGATTGTTCTGTCCGCCGGTCATTGCGGTCGAGCGGTTGTCGAGCAGCAGTACGGTCGCGTTGACGCCCTGGTAGACCATGTTGGCGAGCGCCGGCATGCCGGTGTGAAGAAAGGTCGAATCGCCGATCACTGCGAGCACCGGCTTGCCGTCCTTCGCCCCTTCGAAAGCCTTCGCCATGCCGTGCGCGACGCCGAGTGAAGCGCCCATCGAAATGATGGTGTCCATCGCGTGCCACGGCGAACCGCAGCCGAGCGTGTAGCAGCCGATGTCGCCGCAGATGACGACGTCCTTCAGTTGACCGAGCCAGAAATACACGCCCATATACGGGCAGCCGGCACAGAGCGTCGGCGGGCGCGGGAAGAGCTTCGCCTTGCGCGGCTCGGTTTCGGTCGCGGCAGACTCACCGAGCAATCGCGCGACGGCGCGCTCGAGCACCGGAACCGTGATTTCGCCTTGCAGCGGCAGCACGTTCTTGCCGTGCACCGCGAGGCCCGCGGCGCGCAACTCGGACTCGACGATCGGCTCGATCTCTTCGACGACGAGAACGGTTTCGCAGAGCGCCGACAACTCTCGGGCAAGCGCGACCGGCAGCGGGTGCGAAAACCCGAGTTTCAGCACCGGCGCGTCCGGATAGGCTTCGCGCACCACGTGGTAGGCCACGCCCGAGGTGACGAACCCGATCCGCCGGTCGCTGCCCGGCTCGATCCGATTCCACTTCGAGGCGAGCGTTTCGGCCGCGAGCGCGACGTCGCGCTCCGCGCGCAACTCGAGCCGCCGGCCGACGTGGTTTGGGGTGATGATCCAGCGGGCGACGTCCTTTACGTAACCGTGCTGCTTCGGATCGGGCGCGAGGCGTTCACCGACCGCGATCGCGCGCTTCACGTGCGAGACGCGCGTCGTCAGGCGAAGGAGCACCGGAACCTGGAATCGCTCCGAGATTTCGAAGGCATCGCGCGTCATGGCATGAGCCTCGGCCGCGTCCGCGGGCTCGAGCACCGGGAGGTGGATGAAACGCCCCCAGAAGCGCGTGTCCTGCTCGTTCTGCGAAGATGAGAAACCGACGTCGTCCGATACGGCGACGACGAGTCCCGCCTTCGCGCCCACCAGACCCAGCGTCATGAGCGAGTCCGCGGCGACGTTGACGCCGACGTGCTTCATCGCGGTGATCGCGCGCCGCCCCGTAATCGACGCCCCGAAGGCGACTTCGAGCGCCACCTTTTCGTTGGTCGACCATTCCGCATACACCCCGGGCATCGAAGCGAGGGCTTCGGTGATCTCCGTGGACGGCGTGCCGGGATACGAAGCGGCAAGTTCTACCCCCGCTTCCCAGGCGCCTTGCGCGACCGCCTCGTTGCCGGAGAGAAACTGCATCGCGGCGCGGTCGGTGACAGCCGGCTTCAGTACTGCACTCATGGTTCGAATCCCCCTCTCGGAGCGAGTGTATGCCAGGAAAGGCGCAATGGGCTTGCTTCCGAGGCCGAAATACCCGAGGATTGCACAAGAATATTGCGTATAAACCTGGTTTAAAGGCATGAAGATGCAGAAGCCGGCCTTCGATCGCACCGATCGGAAAATCCTCGAAACTCTGCAGTCGGACGGGCGCCTGACCAACCAGCAGCTCGCCGAACAGGTGGCCCTTTCGCCCAGCCCCTGCCTGCGCCGCGTGCGCGCGCTCGAGGAAGGCGGCGTGATCCGGCAGTACGTCGCGCTGCTCGACCCCGTGAAGATCGGGCTCGGGCTGCTCGCGTACGTGACGGTCAAGCTGGAAAAAAAGGGAAAGATGCCGGTCGAGCAGTTCACCCGCGCCGTGCTGTCGTGGCCCGAGGTGATCGCCTGCTACGCGATGACCGGCGACATGGATTACCTGATGCGAGTGCAGGTGGAGGACCTCGATCACTACTCGCGCTTCATCATGGACAAACTGCTCAAGCAGCCCGGCGTAATCGACATCAAGTCGAATTTCGTTCTCGAACGCGTCAAGGACACGACCGCGCTGCCATTGCAACAGCTCGCCTGAAAAATCCGGGACAGACCACGTTTTCGCCGAGATAATCGTGGTCTGTCCCCGAATTTGGGCTCGAGCGCGTTCGGTTATGATGCACGCCCCATGCAGCGCGTCCCGGCGGCCGAATTCCCTCCTGAACTCCAGAAGCGGCTCGAAGCGCTCTGGGGCCATCCGCCGAATCTGTACCGCGCGCTCACAGTCGAGCTCGATCCGGGCGTGCGGGACTACTCGCCGGGGCTGCCGTGACGCCGGCGCGCAACTATCGCTATTACGACCTCGTGATGGCGGCGTTCGTCACCGTGCTGGTGTGCTCCAATCTGATCGGCCCGGCGAAGATCGCGCAATTCGACCTGCCCGTCGTGGGGGCGCTTGCCTTCGGCGCAGGCGTGCTCTTTTTCCCGATCTCGTACGTGTTCGGCGACATCCTCACCGAGGTGTACGGCTATTCGCGCGCCCGCAAGGTGATCTGGGCGGGATTCGCCGGGCTGGGATTCGCTTCGTTCATGTCGGCGGTGGTGGTGGCGCTGCCGCCGGCGCCGGATTGGCGGCACCAGGGGGCTTACGAGATCGCCTTCGGCTCCACCTGGCGCATCGCGGGCGCCTCGATGATCGCGTATTTCTGCGGCGAGTTCGTGAACTCCTTCGTGCTCGCGAAGATGAAGATCCTGACCGCCGGCAGGTGGCTTTGGACGCGCACCATCGGCTCGACGATCGCCGGCGAGGCCGTAGATTCGGCGATCTTCTACCCGCTCGCGTTCTACGGCAGCGGCATCATCCCTGACGCCTTGTTGCCCGTGATCATGTTGACGCAGTTCATTGCCAAGGTGGGCGTGGAGGTGGCGTTCACGCCGGTGACCTACAAAGTGGTCGCGGCGCTGAAGCGCGCCGAGCACGAGGACTACTACGATCGCCAAACCGACTTCAATCCCTTCAAGCTGAAAGTCTGACCCCGGGTTTCACGTCTCGAGGGTGAGCAGGGCGCGCCGCAGGGTCGGTTCCCCCGGACTCTCCGAAATGACGAAACCGATGTCGGTGCAGAGTTCCAGCATCCGCTGATTGTTCGAGAGGACGTGGCCGAGCATCGCCTTCAAGCCGCGCGAGCGCGCGACCTCGATCAGCAGTTCCATCAACCGCCGGCCGAGGCCGTGTCGGTGCCAGGCGTCGGCCACGACGAGCGCGAACTCGCAGGTTTCACCGTCCGGATTCGTGATGTAGCGCACGACGCCGATCTCGACTTCCCGAGCACCCTCCTCGATGACCGCAATGAACGCCATCTCACGGTCGTAATCGATCTGGGTGAAGCGCGCGAGCATCATCGGCGTGAGTTCGCGCAAGGTGTTCATGAAGCGGAAGTAGCGGCTTTCGTCCGAAAGCCCCTTGACGAAATCCTGCTCGATCGTCGCGTCCTCGGGCCGGATCGGCCGCAAGGTGACGACGCGCCCGTCGGGCAACTGCCAGGTGCGAACGAACTTCACCGGATACGGATGTATCGCCATGTGGCCGTAGCGGCCGCGCCTCGGCGGAGCGCGTCGCACGACGATGCGCGCATCGGCCGCGATGGCGCCATGCTCATCGACGATCAGGGGATTGATGTCCATCTCCGTGAGCCAGGGCAGTTCGCAGATCATTTCCGACACCCGCAGCAGGATGCTCTCCAGCGCCCCGAGATCGACCGGCGGCAGATGACGGAATGCCCCGAGCAGTTTCGAGACGCGCGTCGAACGGATCAGGTCGTCGACGAGAAACTGATCGAGCGGGGGCAGCGCCACGGCACGGTCGCGATGCACCTCGACTGCGGTGCCGCCGGAGCCGAATGTGATCGCCGGTCCGAAGACCGGGTCCCGGATCACCCCGATCATCAATTCACGGCCGTTCGGTCGAACGATCATCGGCTCGACCGCGACCCCATTGACCTTCGCGCCCGGCCGCGCTGCGCCGACGGTTTCCAGGATTTCCTGGTAGGCCGCACGAACCGCGTGCGCATTGCCCAGGTTCAAGCGCACGCCACCCGCGTCCGACTTGTGCGTGATGTCCGGCGAATCCACCTTCATGGCCACCGGATACCCCAGTTCCTGCGCGATCAGCAGCGCTTCGGTGGGCGAATGCGCCACCATCGTGTTCGCGATCGGAATCCGGAAGGCGGCGAGCAGGGCCTTCGATTCCATCTCATTGAGCACTTCGCGATGTTCGGCCAGCGCGCTCTCGACGATCGCGCGGGCGCCCTCGAGGTCCGGCGGTTCCTGGGGTGACAGGGGCCCCGGAGTTCGCAGGAGCATGCGCTGGTTGCGGTAAAAGGTCGCCACGTGCGCGAACAGTTCGACCGCGCCCTCGGGATTCCGGAACACCGGGATCTGCGCTTCGGCAAGCAACCGGCGAGCAGGATTCACCTGGTCCTCGCCCATCCAGCAGGAAAGCACGGGCTTGCTCGAACCGCGCGATGCCTCGATCACGGCGCGGGCCGCGGCGGCCGGGTCGGTCATCGCCTGCGGCGTCAATATCACGAGCAGCGCGTCGACGTTTGCGTCGGCGAGACAGGCTGTCGTCGCCACTGCATAGCGCCCGGCATCCGCGTCGCCGATCAGGTCGATCGGATTGGAATGCGACCAGTTGGCGGGCAATCCGCCCTTCAGTGCTTCGATCGTCTGCGCCGATAGCTCCGCGAGCGGGATGCCGCAGTCGGTGGCGCGATCGGCCGCCATGACGCCGGGTCCGCCGCCATTCGTGATCACTGCGAGTCGGTCGCCTTTGGGCCACAGGTGCGTGGCGAACGCCCGCGCGGCGGCGAAAATCTGTCCGATCGTGCCTACCCTGACTGCCCCGGCGCGGCGCACCACGGCATCGAACACGTCGTCGGCGCCAACGATCGATCCCGTGTGCGACATGGCCGCGCGGGAGCCCGCCGCGTGACGGCCGACTTTCAACAGGATCACCGGCTTCACTCGCGCCGCGGCGCGCAGCGCCGAGACGAAGCGCCGTGCATCGCGCACGCCCTCGATGTAGAGCAGGATGTGTTCCGTCTTCGGGTCGTTGACCAGGAAGTCGATGATTTCCCCGAAATCGACATCGGTCGACCCGCCGAGCGAAACCACGCTCGAAAAGCCCACGCCATTCGAGCGCGCCCAGTCGAGCATCGCGGTGCACACGGCGCCCGACTGCGAGATCAAGCCGATGGAGCCTTTTTGCGCGCCGCCGCGCGCGAATGTCGCGTCGAGACCGATTTCCGGGCGCATCAGGCCCAGGCAATTCGGACCGACGACTCGCAGCCGATGCCGGCGTGCGTTCTCCAGCAGCGCGCGTTCGAGGCGCGCCCCGGCCGGACCGGTTTCGGAAAAACCCGCCGTAATGACCACTGCCGCCCTTACGCCGGCCTCGCCGCACTGCTCGATCACTCTCGCTACGGTCGATGCCGGCGTCGCGATCACCGCAAGGTCGATGCGCTGCGGGATCTTTCCGATTTCGCCGTAGCAATCGACCCCGCGCACCTTTCGATGCTTGGGGTTCACGAGGAAAAGGGCGCCGGCGTACGAACGAGTCAGGTTCTCGGCGAGAACGGCGCCTACGGTTCCGCTTTCGTCGCTCGCACCGATGACTGCAACCGAAGCGGGCTGGAATAGCGGTGACAGGTAATGGCGTTCTTCGGTATGGTTCATATGGCGTTGCGCGCCGCGAGGCGACGACCCCATTTCACCCGCAAGCGCCGCCCAGGGTCATGACCACGGTCAAAGACGATTCGCAGAGCAGCTAGGAAGCGCGCCCCGAGCGGAACGCCTCGAGCACGCGACGAAGTTTTGCGCGCGCTTCGCTCGGCACGTCATCCAGCAGCAACTTGCCGTCGACTTCGACGAAATAATAGGCGGCGAGGTGATCGACGTCCTTCAGATACCACATCAGCAGGCGGTGGTTACCGATCACAGCTTCGCCGACGATTCGATTTCCGGGAGCGAAATAACGGCCGTAGGCGTGCTCGAAATCCGCCGCATTCCAGCCCGCGAGGCTTTCGCGCAGGCGATCGAAGCGGGCTTTCGGCGCATTCGAAAGGAGCGACGCCTCCTCGATGCGCCCTGCGGCAAGGTGGCGCGTGACGAGTTTCGCGGCGCTCAGGGCGTCGGTGGGCGCCAGATCCGATGCCGGGTCGAGCAGGTGCGCCTCAGCCGGAAAGGTTCGAAGCGCGTACTCGATGCGCCCGCCGCTATCGAGATCGAGCACCCGCGTTTCCTGTGCCGATGCCCAGGCAACGGTCAGGCACGCGACGACGAATCCCGCGCTCCGCGCAAGGCGGTTCAAGGGGTGTTTCCGAAACGGCAGGAAAACGTGGTCTGTCCCCGTTTTCGCTAGGCGGCGCGGGCAGGGGGTTCGCCGGCGCGCGCCGCGGCTGGCCAGCGCGCAAGGAGTTTCTCGCGTTTGCTGCGCGCTTCGGCGATGTTCTTCGCCTTGATATGTCCATAGCCGCGGATCGCATCCGGCAGCGAGGCCAGTTCCACCGCGAGTGCGTGATTGTCGCGATTCAGATCCTTCAGCAGCGACTCGACCGTCTGCTCATACTCCGCGATCAGCGCGCGTTCGGTGCGCCGCTCTTCGGCATAGCCGAAGACATCCAGCGCGCCGCCGCGCAGCCCTTTGAATTTCGCGAGGACGCGCATCGCCGTCAGCATCCACGGCCCGAATTGCATCTTCCTGGGCTCTCCGGTTTGCGGATCGGCCTTGGCGAGCAGCGGCGGCGCGAGGTGGTACACCAGCTTGTAGTCACCCTCGAACTGCTCGCGAAGCGATTTCAGGAAGGCGGGGTCGGCATGCAGCCGCGCGACCTCGTACTCGTCCTTGTACGCCATCAGCTTTGCGTAGTTGCGCGCCACGGCATCGGCGAGGTTCGTCGTCGCCACGCGCTCCTGCTCCGCCGCCCGCACGCGCTCGACGAGCGCCTTGTAGCGCGCCGCGTACGCCGCATCCTGATACGCCGTCAGATGCGCGACCCGCCGCTCGATCACTTCATCCACGTTGCGCGAGAAATGCCGCTCGATCGGGATTACCTCGGCCGGCGTGGCGATGCGCTGCACCCGCTCCAGGTCCACCGCCGCGCGCCGCCCCCACAGAAAACTGCCGAGATTGAACTCCACCTGCACGCCGTTCAGCTCGATCGCACGCTCGATCGAAGTGCGCGCGAGCGGCACCCAGCCCTTTTGCCAGCAGTAGCCGAGCATGAACATGTTGGTGGCGATCGAATCGCCCATCAGGTTGGTCGCCAGCTCCGCCGCCGGGACGAAGGCCACGTTGTCGGCGCCGCAGGCTTCCTTCACGTCGTGTAATAAGTCGCTGCCCGGCAGTTGCCAATTCTGATTGCGCACGAATTCCGCGGTCGGCGCGGTGGTCGCATTGATCGCGGCGCGCGTCTTGGCCGGACTCATTTTCGAGAGCGCCTCGGTGCTCGCGCTCACCACCAGGTCGCAGCCAATCACGAGGTTCGCGTCGCCCGTGCTGATGCGCGTGGCATGCAGCTCCTCCGGCCGCGCAGCCAGACGCAGATGCGACATCACCGGCCCGCCCTTTTGCGCGAGGCCCGACATGTCGAGCACCGATACGCCTTTGCTCTCGAGATGTGCGGCCACCGCAAGGATCTGCCCGATGGTGATCACGCCCGTGCCGCCGATGCCGTTCACCAGAATCCCGTACGGCGCCGCGAGCTCGGGCGGCGCAATCTCGGCCAGCGCGGGAAAAGCATCCGCCACGTCGCGCCGCGCCTTGACGCGGCCCTTCTTCAGTTTTCCGCCCTCGACCGTGATGAAACTCGGGCAGAACCCCTTCACGCAGGAATAATCCTTGTTGCAGGTGGACTGGTTGATCTTGCGCTTGCGGCCGTACTCGGTCTCGAGAGGCTCGACCGACAGGCAATTCGATTTCACGCTGCAATCGCCGCAGCCCTCGCACACCATCTCGTTGATGATCGCGCGCTTGGCCGGATCGGGAAACTCGTTGCGCTTGCGGCGCCGGCGTTTCTCCGAGGCGCAGGTCTGGTCGTAGATGATCGCCGACACGCCCGGCAGCACGCGCAGTTCGCGCTGCACCGCGTCCAGGTCGTCGCGATCGCGGATCGTGACGCCCGGCGCCCACGCCGTCCCGGAAGGATATTTCTCCGGCTCGTCGGTCACCACCACGATCGGCGTCACGCCCTCGGCCGCGATCTGCCGCGAGATGATGGCCGGATCGAGCGGGCCGTCGTGCACCTGGCCACCGGTCATCGCCACCGCGTCGTTGTAGAGGATCTTGTAGGTCATCGTGACCTTGGCCGCCACTGCGGCGCGGATCGCGAGCAGTCCCGAGTGGTAGTAGGTGCCGTCGCCCAGGTTGGCGAAAATGTGCTTTTCGTCGGTGAACGGCGCCTGGCCGATCCACGGCGCGCCCTCGGCGCCCATATGCGTGAATGTCGCCGTGCTGCGGTTCATCCAGACCGCCATGAAGTGGCAGCCGATCCCGGCCGTGGCGCGGCTGCCCTCGGGCACGCGCGTCGAAGTGTTGTGCGGGCAACCGGAGCAAAAGTAGGGCTGGCGCACCGCGGTCACGCGCGGCCTGGCGAGCGCTTTTTCCTTGAAATCGAGGAACGCAAGCCGGTCCTTGAACGCGCTGCCCAGCAGGTGGTTCATTCCCAGGCGCGTCAGCCGGCTGGCGATCGCTCGCGCCACCATCGCCGGCGAATGCTCGTAGTTGGCTGGCAATAGCCAAGTGCCGGCAGGTTTGCCCTCGGCGCGGCTCCACTCGCCGTTATCGTCGAACTTGCCCACCACGCGCGGTGCGCGCGCGCCCGGCTGCCAGGTGTACAGCTCTTCCTTGATCTGGTATTCGATCAGCTGGCGCTTTTCCTCGACGACGAGGATTTCCTCCAGCCCCTCGGCGAAGCGGCGCGCGCCCTGCGGCTCGAGCGGCCAGCTCATCGCCACCTTGTAGACGCGCAATCCAATATGCCGCGCGGCTTCCTCGTCGATGCCCAGATCGGCGAGCGCCTGCATCGTGTCGCCGAACGACTTGCCCGTGGTGACGATACCGAGCCGCGGGCGCGGCGAGTCCCAGACGATGCGATCGAGCTGATTGGCGCGCACGTAGGCGAGCGCGGCGTACACCTTCCAATCGAGGAGGCGCGATTCCTGTTCCAGAAAACTGTCGGGCCAGCGGATGTTGAGCCCACCCTGCGGCAGCGTGAAATCTTCCGGCATCTTTATCGTGACGCGATCCGGATCCACTTCGACCGAGGCACCCGACTCGACCACGTCGGTGACGCACTTGAACGCGATCCAGCATCCCGAGTAGCGGCTCATCGCAAAGCCGTGAATCCCGAGATCGAGATACTCCTGCACGTTCGCCGGATTCAGCACCGGGATGAGGCAGGCCTTGAACATGTGCTCGCTCTGGTGCGGCAGGGTGGACGATTTCGCGCCGTGATCGTCGCCCGCGAGCACCAGCACGCCGCCGTGCTTCGAAGTGCCTGCCGCGTTCGCGTGCTTGAAGACGTCTCCGCAGCGATCCACGCCTGGCCCCTTGCCGTACCACATGGAGAACACACCGTCGTATCGTGCGCCCGGGAACATGCCGACCTGCTGCGTGCCCCAGATCGCGGTCGCGGCGAGGTCCTCGTTCAGGCCCGGGTGGAACCTGACATGGTGCTTCTCCAGGTGTTCGCGCGCGCGCCACAGCGTCTGATCGAGTCCGCCGAGCGGTGAACCTCGGTACCCGGAGATGTAACCCGCCGTATTCAGTCCTGCACGCTCATCACGCACGCGCTGCATCATTGCAAGTCGCGTGATCGCCTGCATCCCGGTGAGGAACACGCGGCCGCGCTCGAGCGTGTACTTATCGTCGAGCGACGCCCGGCCGAGTACCGCCGGATCGACGGGGGCGTTCATCGGATGTCCTTCGCGATGGGCATGTCGCCCATTTTCTCAGACCGGGGCGCGCTCCGCGTGGGAGTTGTCTCCGGGCCGATCCCAGTACGGCTCCGGGCCGAACGATTCGGCGAGGAAATCGATGAAGACGCGCGTCTTCGCGGGCAGATACCGCCGATGCGGATACACGGCGTAAATGCCCACGTCGCTGCCGAAGGTATAACCCGTAAGCAGCGGCACGAGTTTCCCTTCCTCGAGGTCGCGACGCACGTCCCAGGTGGATTTCAACGCAACGCCCAGTCCGGCCACCGCCCAGTCGCGCAGCACCGTCCAGTTGTCGCAGGCATAGCGTCCGGATACGCGTACCGAACCGGGCACGCCATCGCCATCGGTGTATTCCCACGCCATGTGCAGTTCGGTCGTCGTGAGGCAGTTGTGACGGACGAGATCCTGCGGGGTTTCCGGTCTTCCATGCTTGAGCAGGTATTCGGGACTGGCGCAGACGACGCGACGATTCGGCGCGAGCTTGCGCGCGGCGAGCGAGGAATCCTCGAGTTCCGCGATTCGCACCGCAATGTCGTATCCCTCCTCGACGAGGTTCACCGTGCGGTCGGAAAGACTGAGCAGCAGCTGGACCTTGGGATAACGCTCGGCGAATTTCGGCACCAGCGGGGCGATGTGCTTGTGACCGAAGGAAGCCGGGAGCGCAATCCGCAGAACGCCCTGCGGCTGCATCCGCCCGGCGGTGATTCCCGCGTCGGCTTCTTCCACCTCGGAAAGGATGCGTACGCACGCCTCGTGGTACCGCGCGCCCTCGTCGGTGAGCGCGATGCGACGCGTGGTGCGGTTGAGAAGCCGCACCCCGAGGCGTGCCTCGAGCGAGGCGAGTTTTCGGCTGACCACTGCGGTCGATACGCCCATCTCACGGGCTGCGGCGGAGAGGCTCCCGGCCGAGACCGTCTTCGCCAGTACGGACATTTCGTAAAGGGAGTCTGTCATTGTTGCGATTCGTGCAATAGAGTTTTACCTTGATGTGGAATTGTATCCGAGGGCGCAAAGCCTTAGATTTGCTGCAACGCAGCAGGCGTTTTGAAATGAGCCTGCAGGAACGCGCCCGTCGCGGTCTCCTCCTCCCTCCTCCTCCGCGGCGGGGTTACGTCCCGCTCCGCACTTCGGTGCGGAGCGGGACCGCGCCTGATGTGATGCAACTTCAAATCGAAATTCCCCTTCATGAATCCGGCTGACGGATGTTCGGTCAGTCACGCGCTCTCGTGCGTGGGAAAATCCATCCCCCGGTTTCATCTGGTCTCCGGATCATGAGGCTTTGCCTGCTTGGCGGCGGTACGATTGCACGCCTGACTCTGGAACACATTCGCGCCGGGGCGATCAAGGGGATTGAAGTCGTCGGGATTTGCGGTCGAAATCCATCCTCTCGCGCCGTGAAATTGGCAACTGAGTTCGGGGTCCCTTACGTCATTGGGGCGAATTCGCTTCTTGCACTCCGGCCGGACGCAGTGCTCGAAGCTGCGTCCCACGACGCGGTCCGCTCGCTGCTCGTGCCGATCCTCGTTGCCGGTGTGTCGGTGATCGTTCTGTCCGCGGGTGCGCTGGCCGATGATCGTCTTCGCGCCGAGGCGGAGTCCGCAGCCGAACAAAGCGGGGCGTTGCTATACGTTCCTTCCGGTGGAATCGGCGGACTCGATGCATTGAAGGCGGCCTGCGCGGCTGGCGTCGAGAGCGTCGCTATCCAGGTGGCAAAGCCGCCAGCGGCGTGGAAGCAAATCCCTTATGTCGAAGCGCTCGGAATCGACCTTGATCAACTCACGGCGCCGGCGACGCTTTTCGAAGGACCGGCTCGCGAAGGTGTGCCGCACTTTCCGCAGAACGTGAACATCGCGGCGGTGCTATCGCTCGCCGGAATCGGTTTCGATCGGACTCGGCTGAAGGTCGTTGCGGATCCGGGGCTTACGTTCAACACGCACACCATCCGGGTATCCGGAAAGAGCGGCCGTTTCACCGTCGTTCTGGAGAACGTCCCGGCGCCGGACAACCCCAAAACCGCCTGGCTCGCCTGCTACAGCGCCCTCGCCGCCATTAAAGAGCTGGCGGCGTCGTTCCGCTATGGCACCTGATCGGGATTTTTCCCTTTGATTTGCTTGACCTAGCAGCGCAACAAATTGATAATCGCCGGTTCCGCTGGAGGGGTGCCCGAGCGGCTAAAGGGGGCAGACTGTAAATCTGTTGGCCTTGCGCCTACGGTGGTTCGAATCCACCCCCCTCCACCAGAGATCGGCAGCTTTGCGGCGGGCATAGTGGGTGAGGTGAATGGGCGGGTGTAGCTCAATGGTAGAGCAGAAGCCTTCCAAGCTTATGACGAGGGTTCGATTCCCTTCACCCGCTCCAGAGCTTTGCACGGGTTATCGCCCATGTAGCTCAGTGGTAGAGCACTCCCTTGGTAAGGGAGAGGTCAAGCGTTCAATCCGCTTCATGGGCACCAAGGTTCCATCCATTTCTCTCTAGACGACAGGCACTGCAGTCATGGCAAAGGGCAAATTCGAGCGTACCAAGCCGCATGTGAACGTGGGCACGATTGGGCATGTGGACCACGGCAAGACGACGCTGACGGCGGCGATGACGCACATTTTGGCGGAGAAGTACGGTGGCGAGGCGAGGAACTACGACCAGGACG
>Ga0080064_1001075_pt1 | contig 60869 bp, 66 predicted proteins | sample Subgrocontami54m_FD_69260 | JGI IMG/M metagenome (GOLD analysis project Ga0080064, IMG submission 69260) | Subsurface groundwater microbial communities from S. Glens Falls, New York, USA - GMW46 contaminated, 5.4 m (SPADES assembly) (version 2) ... | reverse complement strand
CGCGGGGGCGGGGGCCGCCCCGCAGCCCCCCCCCACCCCGCCGCCCGGGGGGGGGGGGGGGGGGGGCGGGGGGGGGGGGGGGGGGGGGGGGGGGGGGGGGGGGGGGTTTTATCTCCCGAGAGTCCTGATCCCCCTCACCCGGCTCGCTTCGCTCGCCACCCTCTCCCCCGGTGGGGAGAGGGTGACGGTGCCTTGTCTCCCGTCCGCCGTTATGAGACGGCTTGCGGGCCGACCGGAGACGGACCCCGCCATGCCGAAATACCGCTGCGCCATTCTCGACGACTACCAGAACGTCGCCCTCACCATGGCCGACTGGTCGAGCGTTGCCGGCGACCTCGACATTAAAGTCTTCAATGAAGGGCTCGGCGGGCCCGCCGAGACCGCCCGCGCCTTGCAGGGTTTTGCGATCATTTGCGCCATGCGCGAGCGCACGCCTTTTCCACGCACTTTGTTCGAGCAGCTCCCCGACCTGAAGCTCCTGGTCACCACCGGGGCGCGCAATGCCGCAATCGATCTCGCCGCCGCCAAGGAGCACAAGGTGCTGGTCTGCGGCACGCCTTCGGCCGGCAATCCAACGGCTGGCATCGCCTTCGGCCTGATCCTGGAACTGACCCGCCGCATCGGTCATGAACATGCGCGGATGAAGGCCGGTGCACTCTGGCAATCCACCATCGGCAGCGACATCGACGGCAAGACGCTGGGCGTGCTGGGGCTCGGCAAGCTCGGCAGCAAGGTCGCCGGCATCGCCAAGGCCTTCGGCATGACGGCGATCGCCTGGAGCCAGAACCTGACTCCGGACAAGTGCCGCGCCGCCGGGGTCGAATATGTCGGCAAGGACGAGCTGTTTCGCCGGGCCGACATCGTCACCATCCACCTGCAGCTGTCGGAGCGCACCCGCGGCCTGGTGGGCGCGGCCGAATTCGGCCTGATGAAGCCCTCGGCCTTGCTGATCAATACCTCGCGCGGGCCGATTGTGGACGAGGCGGCGATGCTGGCCGCCTTGCGCGACAAGCACATCGCCGGCGCCGGTCTCGACGTCTACGATACTGAGCCGCTGCCGCTCGGCCATCCGCTGCGCAAGCTCGACAATGCCGTGCTCACCCCGCATCTGGGTTATGTCTCGCAGGAGAACTACCGCGCCTATTACGGCGGCGTGGTCGAGGACATCCGCGGCTTTCTCGACGGCAAGCCCTTGCGCGTGCTGGGCGCGGAATAACTCGGTAAATTTTTCGCTCTACTAAGCCATAATTTTACGAAATATTTTCCAAGCGGCCCAATTACCGTACGCGATTACCCGGATTTGCGGAAATTTTTACTGGTACCGCGATAAGACCACCCCATCGCAAGCAGGCCCATTGGCCCCTTGCGTGACGCCGGACACAGAGGCCGGCGCAACGGGGAGATTAACATGCGGAAGAACCTGACTCTCGGCCTCGCGGCCGGGTTCGCGCTCGTGGGCGGTGCCGCCTACGCCGCGACCACAACCTCGACCTTTCAAGTCCAAATGACCATCACGGCCCAGTGTATCATCAACTCGGCGGCGACCCTCAACTTCGGATCGCAGGGCGTGCTGTCGAGCAACGTCGATCAGTCGAGCACGTTGTCCGTGCAGTGCACCAACACGACGCCCTACAATGTCGGCCTCGACGCCGGCACCGGGTCGGGTGCGACCGTCGCAGTCCGTAAGATGACCAGCGGCGGCAACACCATCAACTACTCGCTGTACACCGACGCGTCGCGCACCACGGTTTGGGGCAACACGATCGGCACCGACACTGTGGCCGCGACCGGTAACGGCTCGGCTCAGAGCTATACCGTCTACGGCCGCACGCCGTCGCAGACTACGCCTGCGCCGGGCGCCTATGCGGACACTATCACCGTCACAGTGACTTACTGACATCGCTCGCCGGGGGGCGAGGGGGAGGGATCCATGCGTGCTTGTGTTCCTGCAGTTCTTGCGGCGGCCTTTCTCCTGCTCGCATCAACAGCGCCGCGGGCGGCTTCGCTTGAAGTCGCCCCGGTCATCGTGGAAATAAGGGCGCCGGGCGCGACCGCAACTCTCAAGCTGCGTAACGAGGGAACCGGTCCGCTCAGCGCCCAGATCCGTGTCTACCGTTGGACGCAAGTGAACGGCGAGGAGAAGCTCGAGCCGACCGACGATGTCGTCGCGAGCCCTCCGATCGCCAACCTGGCGGCCAAGACCGACTACATCGTGCGGCTGGTGCGGCTGTCCAAGCAGCCGCTTGACGCTCCGGAAACCTATCGTCTGCTGGTGGACGAGCTGCCGGATCCGTCGGCGCCGAAGGATCGCGCGGTCACGCTCGTGCTGCGCTATTCGATCCCGGTGTTTTTCTATCCGAATGGCGCCGCCGACGCCAAACTGGCGTGGTCGGTGGAGCAGCGTCGCGGCAAGCTGTTCGTGGCTGCCACCAATTCCGGCGATCGCCACGTGCGCCTGGCTGCGCTCAAGTTGAACGATGCGGGCGGCAAGACCCTGTCGTTCGGCAACGGCCTGACCGGCTACGTCCTCGGGCGCTCGACCATGCGTTGGGCCGCGCCGGGCAACGCCAAGCTGGCCGCCGGCAGCACGATCGCCATCTCCGCGCAGGGCGATCAGGGGCCGATCAATGCGTCGTCTTCAGTCCAGGCGAAGTAAGCTCGTTGTCGCTCTCGCGCTGGCGCTTGCCCTGGCAGCTTTGCCTGGGGCACAGCGCGGCGCGGGGGCGACGACGCAGACGCATACGCTTCAGCTCGAAGTCTTTATCAACGACACCGAAACCAAGCTCATCGGCTCCTTCGTGCGGCTGAGTGACGGCCGGATCGCGGCGGAACCCAACGAGCTGGTGGAGATCGGGCTGAAGGTGCAGCGCGTCAGCGGCGCCGAGGCGCTGATCGCCATCGACGAGCTGCCGGGCGTCGTCTACCGCTACGACGAGCCGACCCAGAAAATCTATCTGACCTGCGGCGACGAGCAGCGCGTCCCGAAAACCTACGACGCGCGCGCCGGCATGGACCGGGCAATTGCGGCCCAGAGCGACTATGGCAGCGTGCTGAATTACTCGCTGTTCGGAGCGACCACGAAGCAGGACGGAAAATCCAGGTTCATCTTTTCCGGCGCCAATGCCTCGCTCGATGCGCGGCTGTTCAGCCCATTTGGAACGCTGAGCCAGAGCGCCATCGTCGGCACCACCACCGCGCAGGACATCGACACCCTGCGGCTGGAGACCACTTTCACTTATTCCGATCCGGAGACGATGCGGACCTACCGGGCGGGCGACATGATCTCGGGCGGCCTGCCCTGGACGCGGTCCATCCGCCTGGGCGGGCTGCAGGTGCAGCGCAATTTCGGTTTGCGATCGGATCTGGTGACGCTGCCGCTGCCGGCCTTTTCCGGCAGCGCGGCGGTGCCGTCGACCGTCGACGTCTACGTCAACAATCTCAAGACCTATTCGCAGGACGTGGCCTCCGGGCCTTACCAGATCAGCAACGTTCCCGGCCTCTCCGGCGGCGGCACCGCGCGCGTGGTGCTGCGCGATTCCGCCGGCCGCGAAGTCGAAACCACCCTGCCCTTCTACAGCTCGCCGCGGCTGTTGCGGGAAGGGCTGATGGATTTCTCGCTCGAAGCCGGCTATCCGCGCATGAATTTCGGAACCGAGTCGAACACCTATGTGCAGACGCCGGTCGGCTCGGGGAGCGTGCGCCGCGGCATCTACGACTGGCTCACGCTCGAAGGCCATGCCGAAGTCGGCGCCGGCCTCTACAACGGCGGTGTCGGCGCGGTGGCCGCGCTCGGCCCGTTAGGCGTGCTGTCGGTTGCCGGCAGCGCCAGCCGTTTCGACGACACCTTCGGCGCGATCGGATACCAGGCCTATGCGGCCTTTGATACGCAGTTCAAATCCATCAACCTTCACCTGAGCACGCTGCGCACGTTCGGAAGCTACAACGACCTCGCAACGGTGACCGCGCGCGCCCCCAAGACTCCGATCGGGCTGGCCGTTCCGACCAGCTCCGGCCCCGCCAAGGCTCTGGACACCATCTCGATCAGTTTCCCGCTGTTCGACTTCTCGAGCTTCAGCATCGCTTGCCTGCGCCAGGAGTCCGAGAACGGCAAGGTATCGGAACTCATCAACGTGTCCTATTCGCGCCCGCTGCCTTACGGCGCGTCGTTCTACGTGACGGCGTTCGCCGATCTCAGGGACAAAAACACGTCCGGAATTTTTGTCGGCCTGTCGATGCCGCTCGGCAAGGATATCAGCGCGGCGGCCGGCGTCAGCCGCACGCGCGATGGAATGAACTACAGCGTCGAGGCCATGAAGATGGCTTCGGCGGAGCCGGGAAGCTACGGCTGGCGGGTGCGCGACTCCGAAGGGACCAATCCCTATCGCGCCGCGTCCGCCACCTACCGGTCCAACGTCGCGCAGGTCGAGGGCAACGTGCGTCAGTACGACCAGACCGTTACGGCTTCCGCGCAAGTCGATGGCGCGGTCGCCATGATGGGCGGCGGTGTCTTCTTCAGCAATCGGATCGACGATGCCTTCGCGGTGGTCAATGTCGGAGCGCCGAACGTCGACGTTCTCCATGAGAACCGTCCAGCCGGCAAGACCAACGCGCAAGGCCAGATCCTGATCCCCAATCTCGCCTCCTATCAGAAGAACAATATCGCCATCGACCCGAGCGGCCTGCCGCTCGATGCCGACGCGCCGGTGACGCAAACGCTGGTGATGCCCGCGCATCGCGGCGGCGTCGTGGTCAATCTCGACGTCAAATCCGAGGCCAAGGGCGCGGTACTCGTGCTGCACGGCAAGGACGGCAAGGTTCTGGGGGCCGGGTCGAGCGGGCAACTCGAGGGCGGCAACGAGCCGTTCGTGGTCGGCTATGACGGACGCGCCTATGTCAAAGGGCTCGCCGCCGCCAATACCGTGGTGGTGACACATGCCGGCGGCCAATGCCGCGCCTCGTTCCCGTACGCGCCTGAGAAGAACGTCCAGGTCTCGATCGGGCCGGTGGTATGCGAATGAAATCCCGGGACATTCTGCTGCGCGCCGCACTCTGCGCGCTCGGCGCCGCGGCGGCGATCGCCGGTGCGACCCCTGCGCATGCCGTGCTGACCTGCTCGTTCAACATCACCAATATCAATTTCGGCAATATCAATCTGCTGAACAACACCAATTTCGACACCACCGGCACGCTCACCGCGAACTGCACCGGCGGCGTGGCCAACTCGACGGCGCGCATCTGTCCCAACCTGAATGCCGGCAGCGGCGGCACCACCACCGGCAATCCGCGCTTCATGCTCAACGGCGCAACGCAGCTCAACTACAATCTCTATTCAAACTCTGCGCGCACCACGGTGTGGGGCTCCTATCTGTGGGGATTTTCGTTCAGGCCGCCCACGCTCAACATTTCGCTCAATGCCAGCGGCGCCGGCAGCGGCAGCCTGACGATCTATGGCCGCGTCTCGTCCGGCCAGCAGACCAAGGCGGCCGGCAGCTACCTGTCCACCTTCAGCGGCGGAGAGGTGCAGATCGCCTATGCGCGCTCGACGGTCGGCACTTGCGCGGCGATCGGAGCGACCAATGCGACCTCGGTCACCTTCACCGTCACTGCCACATTTCCGGCGACCTGCAGCGTCGCCTCGACCGTGCACAATTTCGGCAGCGCGGGCGTGCTGGCCGCCGCGCGCGACGGCACCAGCACGGTGACCGCGACCTGCAGTTCGACCACGCCCTATTCGATCGGGCTCAACGGCGGCACCACCGGCGCGACCGATCCGACGCTACGCAAAATGTCGAAGGGGGCCGCGCGCATCACCTATGGGCTCTATCGCGACGCCGCCCGCACCCAGCCGTGGGGCAGCACCATCGGCACCGACACCGCGGGCGGCACCGGCTCCGGAGTTGGCCAAGCGTACACGGTCTATGGGCGGGTGCCGGCGCAAACGACGCCGGCGGCCGGCGCCTATGCCGACACCATCATCGCGACTGTTACTTATTGACGTTCCGCTCGTCCCCGCGAAAGCGGGGGACCCAGCCACAGCAGGAAAATCTGGATTCCTGCTTTCGCGGGAATGAGCGGAAGATGATCGAGCGGAACGTGATTACGTTTATCGCACGCGCCCCGGCGGAGCACCCAGCGGCGCCGGTTCTATCGCCTGGTTGAGTTGCGGCCCGATCGGCATGGCGGCGGCGGTCGCCGGCGCCCTGCCTGGCAACACCACGACACGGGTGCCGACATTGACCCGATAGTAGAGGTCGGCGATGTCCTCGTTGGTCAGGCGGATGCATCCCGATGACACGAAGGACCCGATGGTCGACGGCTGATTGGTGCCGTGGATGCGATAGAGCGTCTTGCCGAGATAGAGCGCGCGCGCGCCCAGCGGATTGCCTTCGCCGCCGGCCATGAAGCGCGGCAGATAGGGCTGCCGCTCGATCATCTCCGACGGCGGATGCCAGTCCGGCCACTCTGCCATGCGCGACACCCGCTCGGCGCCGGTCCAGGTGAAGCCCTCGCGCCCGACGCCGATGCCGTAACGCATCGCCTTGCCGCCGCCGAGCACGAGATAAAGATAGGTATTGGCGGTGTCGATGATGATGGTGCCGACCGGCTCCCGGGTTTGGTATTCGACCGTGGTCCGGCGGAACTGCGGCGGCAATTCCTTGCGCGGACCCGTTTCCGGACGTTCCTCCGGCGGCAGCGCGGAATAGACCGATGGCTGTTCCTGCCCCGGCTGTCCCTGCTGCCCGGGCCCGATCGGCTGCGGTGGCCGGAAAGCGTCCTGCGATTGGCCAGGAGGACCCGGTTGCGCGCCGTAGTTCGGCTGGCCGGGCGCGCCATAATTGGGAGTGGCGTCGCGATAGCGTTGATTGAGGTCGTGACCGGCCGGCAGCTCTTCCCGATAGATCGATCCGGGAGGCGCGGCGTTCCCCTGCTGCTCCTGGGGATAGAGCGGGCGGCTGTAGCGCGGGTCGGGGGGAGCGCCGGACGGATCGAGTGAGCGCGGCGGCGCGGCATAGGGACCGGGCAGCCCGGGCCGGCCGAAAATGCCCGGCTGATCGAGCGGCGCCAAGCCGTCATCGTCGTCGTCCTCGAGGGCGACAGGCGGAAGCTGCCGGTATTGCGGCTGCTGGGGGGGATAATACTGAGCCCACGCTGGGCCGACGGACCCCGAAAGGCCGGCGAGCAACAGGGTGACAGCAGACGCTGCGCGCAGGAACATTCCCCCTCCTTGGAGCGATGCCAAGCCGCTGGAACTATGGGTGGAAATCACCCATGAACAAGGCACATTCAAGACCATAGAAGGAAAAAATAACCAAGACCTTGCCAAGCCTCCAGGAAACCCGCCGGGCCGCCGGCCTCGGGTACCGCCAGAGGGCAATGGCACTTAGCCGGCAAAGGCTTGGGCGGTAAAGGCTTGGGCGGCAAAGGCTTGCAGAACGCGCTCGACCGCCGCCTTGCCGAACACCGTCCCCCTCATCTGTTCATAGGCCGCGACATTGGCGGCCGCTGCCGCCTGGGTTGCGGCGGCCTCAGCACCGAGCGGCGAGGCGCGCGCCAGGTCGTACATCGCCTCCTGCTGCAGGCGCTCGGCTTCCAGCTCCACAGCCTTGATCCGGATGCGAAAAGCTTCCGCACTGCCCGCGGCCACGAGCGGTGGCGGCGCCTTCAGGGCGCGGCGCAGATTGCGCAAGGGAATGACCGCAGTGTCGCGCCACGCCGCGATGCGGCTTTCCAGCGCCGCGACCTCAGCCGCCGAAAGCTGCCGGCGCTCGCTCGCCAGCCACAGCAGAAACAGCAGCAGGTTGACGTCGACGCCGGCCTCCTCCTGTAGCGCGATGCAGGCGTCGGCGACGCCCGGCTGGCGATAGAAGCCGAGCGAGAAGCGCCAGAATGGCGAGCCTTGTGCTGGGGCGGTGTCGGACATGTTTGGGTGAATGCACGCGGCGTGGGACGTGGTCAACCATTCTGTGGTTATGTTTCCCGGGCGCGGGAAACGTAAGTTGATAGCTTGATGGTTCGAGACGCGTCGCTGACATCAGAAACGTCATTCCGGCCGAGCGCAGCGAGAGCCGGAATCCATAATCCGAGTGGCTGAGAATCCAGCGGGTGACTGTGGTTGTGGATTCCGGGTTCGCGGGCTACGCCCGCGCCCCGGAATGACAGCTCAGTTCTTGACGGCGCGCTCGAAATAGCTCTCGTCGACGAAGCGGCCGATATCCATCACGGTCTTGCCTTGCGGGCCGTAGCGGCGGCGCAGATCGAGCACGCGCTTGGACCCCGCCGCGTCGATCTTGCCGCCCGGATCGAAGCCGCGCGGGTCGGCCACCAGCAGCGCATAGGTGTTCTCCGCAAGCGCCGGCGGCGTATCCGGCACCTGCTCGATCAGCAGATCGATGGCCGCTTTCTTGTTGGCGGGGTTCAGCAACCAGGCTTGGCCCTCGCGATAGGCGCGGATGAAGGCGACCACGCTGTCGGGGTTGTTCTTCATCCAATCGCGCCGCGCGGCGGTGACGATGCCTTGATAGCCGCCGAGCGCGTCCGCGGCAGTGGCGATATTGCTGTAGCCCTGCGCGACCGCGATCTGCGACACCGGCGGCGTGAGCAGTCCCGCCACCGCCTGCTTGGCTTGCAGCGCCTTCCAGCGCGCGCCGGTATTGCCGAAGCGCACCAGCTTGTAATCGCCGTCCTTCAGACCGTTCTGCGCCAGGATTTCCCGCAGCACGAAGGAAAAGCCGGTCGAGGGCGAGTCGACCGCGAGATCCTTGCCCTTGAGATCCGCGACGCTCTTGATCTCGGGCTGCGCGATCAGCATCAGCGTGCCGTTGTTGCCGCCGAGAAAGGCCGCGAGGTCGGCCTCCTTCGGCGCCTCGGCTGCGCCCTCGCCTTCCGAATAGGCAATGACATTGTCGAGCGCGGTGTTGACCATGTCGAACTCGCCCTTGATCAGACCGATCATCTGCGAGGTCGAGTTCTGCGTATAGACGATCTTGATGGCGAGGCCGTGCTTATCGAAATAGCCCTGCTTCTGCGCCGCCCAGATCGGCCACAAGGAGGAGCTGCGGAAGACGTTGAGGGTGATCTCCTTCTTGCCCTGCGCCTGCGCCGGGGCAGCAGATGCCGCCACCAACGCGAGCAATGACAAAGCCGACAGACGCAAAAGATCGCTAACATTCCGCAACACGGCGCATCTCCCTGGCAATGATCGGGCGCAACGCAGGGCGACCAGCATCGGCAACGATCAAAGGAAAATCTGGATGGTCTTGGTTTCGGTGTAGCTCAGCAGTTCTTCCAGGCAGCTTTCGCGCCCGACGCCGCTGTTCTTGTAGCCGCCATAGGGCGTGCCCTTGAAGTGATTGCCCACGCCGTTGATCCAGACCATGCCGGACTGCACCTTGCGCGCGGCTTTCAACGCCCGCTTGATGTCGTTGGTCCACACCGCCGCCGTCAGCCCGTATTCGGTGGAATTGGCGAGCTCGATGGTGGCGTCCTCGTCGCGCCAGCTGAACACCGACAGCACCGGGCCGAAAATCTCCTCGCGCGCGATCCGCATCTGCGGATGCACGTCGCCGAACACGGTGGGCTGCAGCCAGTAGCCGCGCTCGAAGTCGCGGCCCTCCGGGCGCTTGCCCCCGGTCACCAAAGTGGCGCCGTCGGACATGCCGGATTGCACCATCGACACCACTTTCTCGTAGTGCCGCTTGTTGTTCATCGGCCCCATCTGCGAGGCCGGATCGAGCGGATCGCCGAGCTTGATGGCGGCGACGCGTTCGGCGACGCGGTCGGTCACCTTCTTATAGAGCGACTCGTGCAGCATCAGCCGGCTGGTGGAGCCGCAGGACTGCCCCGACCAGGCGAAGTTCATGCCGGCGACGGCGGCGTCGGCCACTTTGTCGGGATCGGCGTCGGGATAGACGATGAACGGGTTCTTGCCGCCGAGTTCGAGCGTCAGCGCCTTGATGCCGGATTCCGCCGCCGCTTTCTGAATGAGCATGCCGGTCGGGATCGAGCCGGTGAAGGCGATACGCTTCACCTTGGGATGGCGCACGATGGCGTCGCCCGCCGGCATGCCGTTGCCGGTGACGATGTTGACGGTGCCGGGCGGCAGGATTTCCTTGCACAGTTCGGCGAGCAGCGACGCCGACATCGAGCTCGTTTCCGGCGGTTTGATCACCACCGTATTGCCCGCGATCATCGGGCCGGCGAGCCCGCGCACAGCGAAGCTGAGCGGATGATTGAACGGCACGATGCGGGCGACCACGCCGAACGGCTCGCGCACCGTGATGTGCAGGTTCTTGGAGCTCGCCGGCACCGTCTCGCCCTTCATCTCGATGGCGAGGCCGGAATACCATTCCAGCGCTTCGGCGGAGCCTTCCACGTCGCCTTTCATCTTGGTGATGGTGTTGCCGGTGTCGGTGACCTCGACCCGAAGCAGCTCATCGCCGCGCTCGCGGATCGCCTTGGCGAGCTTCTTCAGATATTTGGCGCGGTCCTTGATATCGAGCGCGGCCCAGGCCGGCTGCGCCTTCTCGGCGGCCGCCACCGCCCTGTTGACGTCGGCGCCGTCGCCGGCTGGGATGTCACCGATCTTCTCCTCGGTGGCGGGATTAACCGACTCGATCCATTTGTCGGCTTCGCCGGCGACCAGTTCGCCGTCGATCAGCATGTTTCCCTTGAAATTGGCATGCACGTTCATGGTCGAGCCTCCCGGCAAGGGCCGCATTGCTTGCCCGCGCGGGCGGGCGGTTTCCCCTTAGTTTGGTCGCATCCCTGGCGCGGGCGCAAGGCTCACCGGCGAAAAACGATGCTGAGATTGTTGGCCGGCATCGCCACGGTCTCGATCAGCGCGAGGCCATGGCCTGCGGTCAAATCGGTTACCGCACCTAGATCACGCACGCCCCCCGGCCGGGTGACCGGTTCAAGTGGCGTGTGCGATCGATGGGTATCCGTGCTCGGCCGATATCACCGAGGTGCCGATGGCAGAATGCGCATGTCGAGCGGCTGATCAGGGCCGCCCGACACGAGCGTGTCGACCATATTGTTGTCTTCAACGAAGAACATTTGCGGTGGGTTCTTGCTGCCGACGCTCGCTCTTACGATGGCGCGCGCACGCATCTCTCCTTGAACAAGGACACGCCGTTTTTCGGAAGGCACAGGATGCTCATGCGCAGGAGCGCTGGCCCGTGCCTGTGCGCTCTACCAACCAGAAAAGCCCAATCCGTGCGCCGACAAAAATCGAGGCGATCGCGAGGACGGAGCCAATCGACAGCGTCGAGACACCGGTTATGCCCTGTCCGATCGTGCAGCCGAGCGCCGCAATTCCGCCTACGCCCTTAAGAAAGGCGCCGAACAGGTGGCGGCGCATCTCGCGCGCGTCGTCCGGCACTTCCCAACGGAACTGGCCCGCGATCTTGGCCGCGATGAACGCGCCAATCATCACCCCCAGCACCGCACCGACGGGAAAATCTGGCTTCAAGCCGGAGGCGAGCATCATATAGAGCAGCGTTTCTCCGAGCGGCGCCACGAAGCTGAAGGATTCAACGCGCCGCGTATCGAACGCATCAAAGCCGGCAATTCCTGTCGCCCACCATCCAAGCACGACGATTGTGCCGATCACGACACCCGTCACGATATAGCGGGACGAGCGCAGAAAACTTGCCTGCGAACAGGCGGCGATGGCAAGCACGGCCGCGATCAGGAACGCCAAGCCGGCGGCCGCAGCTCCATCGAGGCCAATCAGGTCCGGCAGCCGTTGCGAGGTCCGGCCCGGCAATTCGAACGATAGCGCCTCAGTAACCGGGATGCGCGCAAACCCGGTCAAGCCGCGCATCGTCATCATCGCCGTCAGCGCCATCACCAGAAAGACCACCAGGCTTTTCAGATCGCCACCGCCCAGCCGGAGCAAGGTGCCAAAACCGCAGGTCCCGACCAGCGCCATGCCGAGTCCGAACAATAGGCCGCCAATGATTGCGCCACCCCATTCCAGGCGGGGCCCGGTATAAATTGACCGCGACAAATCGAGATTGGCGACGATCTCGAGTACTTGTGTGCCGGCAATGGCAATTGCGACCGCAACGATCCAAGCCCGCAGGCGGCGCGTGTCGGCGCCATAGACGGCGTCTTCAATGGCGCCGACTGTGCAAAAGCGGCCGTGCCGGCCGGCAAATCCCAGCGCAAGACCGAGCGCGAAGCCTAGCCCGGTGCGAAGAAGAAAAGGCGCTACTTCCATCATCGCGGGCCTTATTTTGATCGGCCCGGTCGGCAGAACGAGCGATGCAAGGCCTCAATAATCTCACGCACTTCCCTACGCGCAAGTGAATAGTAGATGTTCTTTCCATCCCGCCGCGTTTCAACGAGATCGTCGGCCCTCAGTCTAGCAAGCTGCTGGGACACCGTCGGCTGCCGCAGGCTGAGCAATTGCTCAATCTCGGTCACCGACTTCTCGCCTTCGATCAGCAGGCAGAGGATGACCAGCCGCGCCTCATGCGAGAGAGCCTTCAGGAACTCGCTGGCCTCGCGCGCGTTGGCGATCATCATGTCAATGTCTAGGTCGTGCTCGGCCGCCATGGCCCGGCGTTCCGCAGTGGTTTTAGCGCTCACAAGATGTGCTCCGACTCTCGGGCCTGCGCCCTGTATTTGACTCTCGGGGCGAAATCAGCCGTTGGCCGAGCTCGAAGGCGCAGCACAAGCCGTTGCATGAAGCCCAAGAAAAACATGATCAAAAACATGATCCATGAAAGCTGCATCACGACGCGCTCGTTCCAGGCTTAATTATATAGCACGGATTGAATATATTGGAAGGACAGCTCACCGACAGGCACGCGCCGGCTTTTCCTGACTTGCCGGCTAGTGTGGCGGTTCAGAAGTTCCCCATTGCTTGCGGCCAGGTCGGGAGGGAACTTCTGAACCAAAGCCACACTAGCAACGCTATGATTTCTAGTGTCCCTTTGAATCCGAAGTTCGCAACAGTGCTCGCAGCAGGTGTGGGCGAACTTCGGATTCGGGACGACTAGAACCGTGTGCGGCATACAGTTGCAAAATCCTGAATATTAGGAGCCGGCCCTGCTCTCTCGGCGCAGGTTGCTCACTGGATCGCCTGCTGCCCTGTTCTCAGCCGACCTTGATATAGCCGAAGCCCTTGGCTTGAAGCTCGGCGACTGTTGCCACGCCTGACGGAACGTATTTGAGAAAGGCATCCTTTTTGGTCTTTGCCGGATCGATCTTCAGTCGCTCGTAGGTGATCTGGCACAGATAGGCTTCGACCCCGTACTTCGTCAGGCCGACGAAGCGCTTGTAGATTTCCGGATCGATGCTCTCGCGCTCCCATGGCGTGCCGGAGAGATCGTCGAGAAAGAACTTGATGCCCGCAGCAACTACCACCGTGACGATTTTGATCCTCCACGGATCGAAATCGTAAACCGACATGTGATTGTTGATGTTGTCGAGCATCAGCGAGAATCGGCGCGGATCGCCGAAATCGCAGTGATAAAGGCAAGCAAAATCGGTATCTTTTATCAGCTTGCCGGTATCCAGGGCGACCGGATTGCCCTGCACGCTGCTCGTGGATGCAAGTACCGCGCCCGATGCCGCGAGCGCACCGATAACCTCTCGTCTATTCTTCATTGGCGCCCTCCCTCGACCGGAGTGCATACGCACTCACTTATTGAATGGGCTTTAAACGTAATTCTTCGGCGGATGCGTTGACGAACCCGAATTTTGCGTATGCCTGTTGCGCGGCAGGCGTCGCAAGAAAGGCGAGGTATTTGTCCGCGACTGCCTTTCGACGGCTGTTGGTCAACGCCCCAATCGCATAGGAGACTTCGTCGCGAAGGCTGTCCTCCCGCGGCAGCTCAACTGCATCAACCTGGGCCCCCTCGCGGAGGGCTTCCAGCACCTCGGTCTTCCAGACAATGCCCGCATCGGATTTGTTGTCGCGAATGCGCTCCGGCGTCTCGCGATGATGCACAGCGGTGAACCAATTTCGCTCGGTTGTCTGGCAGGAGAAGCACTCTTTCCCGCCGGAGATCGTCTGCCATATTCCATGCCGCTCTAATATCTTGCGGGCATAGAACTGCATGATCCCCTCGTTGATGGGATTCGGCATGGACGTGCGTACGTCGGCGCGCGCTAAATCTTTCATCCCGGTAATCTTTTTCGGATTGCCCTTGGCCACCATGATCTGCAACTCGTTATGCATGTAGATTGCAAAGGTCTCCATGAGAGCCTTCGTTTTCAGTTGCTTGAGGTGTTGGATATTGACCGACGCATAAATGTCGGGTGTCCCCGGAAATTCCTTACCGGAATAGGTCCAGCCGCCATTCTGAATTGCCGCAAGAAGGAGGCCGGGCGGCAACGTAATCAGGCCGACCTTTGTACCCGGATGCGCTTTTTGAAAGCCGCCGATCACCTCATCCATCGCGAAAAACTGATTGCCCGCCAGCCACAGAATGAGATCAGCATCCATCTGCATCCGTTCGAGCGCCTGCGTTCCGGTCACTATGCGCCCATCACCCAAATAAAGCTTCAAGTCGCTGTCCTTATTCGGGGGAATTGCGACCAGCTTGCGCTCGATGGCCGATGCAGCAGGCGGAGACTGCGCATCGGCATCGGCGACCAAAAAAAGACAGCCCCAAATAGTGAAAAGCGCCCCGAGCGCAGAGGCCATTACAATGCTTCTGCTCGCGCTCCGAATGGGTTCAACTTGGCGGGGTACAGATATATTCCCGAGCATTGGATTCTCCCGAATGCTTGTACCTTAAGATTTTCGAAAACGATTTTGCTTCCCAGCCACGCAAATATAAAAACGGCGACCGCGATGGCCGCCGCTTGCTTTGGCTATTTGTTGACCGGGCTCTCCGGGCTCATAAGCAGCGCCACGAGGTCCTTGATCTGCTCGATCGTCAGGATCTTGTTGCTGCCGAACCGCGGCATATTGGAGCACGCGAAGGTCGCGTGCGCATTGTAGATCTTTTCGTAAGTCGCCTTGACTTGTTCCGGCTTGAACTCGCGCAGCTTGCCGTATTCGAGCAGACTCGGCCCGATCGTGCCGAAGCTCACCTCCTGCTTCGTGAGCTGGTGACAGGCGTAGCAGTTACCGCCGTTGGCGCGCCCCGGCGGATAGTCCGTAAAACGCAGGCCGTAACCGGACTGGGCGAGCGCTTCGCCCTTCTTCCAATCGCCAAGGAACTTGCCGTCAGCGGGATATTCGATTGTCGCTTTTTCCCGAATCTGGATCGCCGCGGCGGTCTGCTTTGGCGGGCTGTTATCATGCGCCGCGCATTCCTTCATGGTCGTGTCGGGAACAAGTCTCGACTGCCAATCGACGGGCGCGGCGGGAAAGCCGGCCTTGATCGCGGCTTCGACGCGCGCCGGATCGACGTGCGGTTTCTGCTGCGCCACGGCCGCTGTTGCGCTCACCAAGGCGACGCTGAAGAGGGAAATGGATATCATCCGCATGGCTTATTCCCCTCGAATTAGCGCTTGATGGCGGGGGCCGCGACCTCGCCCCCCGCCGCGTTATTCACGAGATAGGCGATGAGCGCCACGCTGACGTCGGAGCCAAGCTCCAGCTCCGGCATGCGCATTTGCCAAAAGCAATCGTACAGGCGGTGTTGCATGGTCATGACGTGAGTCGTCGACACGCGATAGGCTGGCCACTCGCCGATCACTTTACGCGCCGCCGCCGGATTGGACAGGTGGGGCAGGCCCTGCAGCCGGATACGCAAGCCTTCGGCGGAATGGCAGGTCGCGCAGGAGAAATCGAATGGCCCGGAGCGGAGGTGGAACAGCGCCGCGCCGAGCGCGATGACTTCCTTCTCTTTGGGATGCTGGGCCTTGGCGACAAACTTCATGCCGTTCGACTTGCTCGCCACGTAGGTGGCAATCGCTCCGAGCTCCTTGACCGGTTGGCCGCCGCCGGGATGCGGCCGCTTGACGAGGTCGGCTCGGTTGAACCCCTGCAGCTTTTCCATGCACCACAGAATCCGGGTCTCGACGTCCATCACCCTGTCCACGTCGGCGAAATACCGCGGCAGTTCGGCGAAGGCACCGTCCACCTTGCCCGGTCCCTTGCCGAGATCGCACTGCTCGAGCGAGACCTTGTTCGGTCCCCGCGGCGCCTTCCAGAGGTCCTCTCCACGATCGGCATCCAGCAGGCCGGGATTGCTCCACGGGTCGTCCTTCAGCATCTGACGATACTTCTCGATACCCCTCTCCGTTTCGGTGTCCTGCGCGATCGCGAAGGACGTGACGGCAACGGCCGCGCAAGCGGCCAGGAGCAGTATTCGTCGAAGTTTCACTGGATCGTCCCTCCGCCTTGGTTAGTTTCGCGACCCTAGACGCAGGTTGGTTCAGTTCCAACCGGCCTTGTTTGAGGCGCATCAAGATACATGCATTTATTCGAATGAAAAGAGGTGTTTCCGCCGCAGGGCCGGAGGACCGCCGCCGATGACTGATATTGCTTGCAATTTCCCAAGCACATCTCCATAATTGCAATTATATGAATATGTCCTCCGAAGGACCGTAGGATGCCGAAGGACCGCCCGCTGCCAAACCCGCCAGCAACCCGATCTTCGAGCGGGCGGCGCGCTAGCGTGGTCGAGCGGTCGTGTTCCGCAACAGCTTTGGATGTTCGTGCTCCAGCAGGCACGGATCTTCCGGCGCAGGGTTCACTCGTGGTGCAGGAGAGCTGAACATGATGTTTACATTCAATCGTCGGCAGGCTTTGACGATCAGTGTCGGCGCCCTGGCGGCGGCGACGTTGGGGACGTGGATCGGCCCCGCGCACGCGGCCAATGACGCGCAGGACCTCATCAAGAAGTTTACCGGCGGCAAGCAACCGACGCAGGGGAAGATCCGGCTCGATCTGCCGGAGATCGCCGAGAACGGCAACACCGTTCCCATGAGCCTGTCAGTCGAAAGTCCGATGACCGAGCAATCGCATGTGACCGACGTGCTCGTGGTCGCCGACGGCAATCCGCGCGCCGGTGTGGCGACATTCCACTTCTCGCCCGCGAGCGGCGTCGCCGAAGCCAACACCCGAATCCGGTTGGCGGAAACGCAGAACGTCATCGCCGTCGCGAAGATGAATGACGGCTCATACTACATGGCCAGCAAGCAAGTTAAGGTCACCATCGGCGGCTGCGGCGGCTGAGCGAACAGCGAACACCGAACACAGCATAGACCCGGGAGCGAATCATGTCCGTCAAACCGCGCATCAAGCTCGACAAGAAAGAAGCCAAGAAGGGCGATCTGGTCGAAGTGAAGGCCCTCACCTCGCACGTCATGGAAACCGGACTGCGCAAGGACAGCAAGGGCAGCGTGATCCCGCGCAGGATTCTGAACAAGTTCGTCTGCACGGTGAACGGCAAGGAGGTCTTCGCTGCCGACTTCGAGCCGGCGATTTCGGCAAACCCGTACATCCAGTTCAAGTTCAAGGCGCAGGAATCCGGGCCGGTCGTCCTCACCTGGACGGACGACGACGGCAGCAAGATCGTAGGCGAAGAAAAAATCACGGTCAGCTAGCGCCCGACAACGTCGCCGCTCCGGTCGGCGAGGTCCAGGCATGACCAAGCCGTAAACCCTGCAGGGTCGGGTTGGAGTTCGGGATGTTTTCGAGGCGCGATTTTCTTCAGGTGGCCGCCGCGACGGCGGCGCTCATGCCGAGCGGCTGGACGCGCGCGTTCGCGCAGCAGCGCCTGACCCAGGCGGAACTTCTGCAGTTTCAACCGCTCGGCAACATCACGCTCGTCCACATCGCCGACCTGCACGCGCAGCTCATCCCGGTCCTGTTCCGCGAGCCGTCGGCCAATCTCGGCGTAGGCGAGTCGAAAGGGCTCGTGCCGCACCTCACCGGCCGGACCTTGCTCGATCTATACAAGATTCCGCCGGGCTCGCCGGCCGCCTACGCACTCGCCGCCGACGATTTCGCCGCGCTTGCCAAAAGCTACGGGCGGCTGGGCGGACTGGACCGCATCGCGACCGTTCTAAAGACCATCCGCGCTGAGCGAGGCGATCGCGTCTTGTTCCTCGATGGCGGTGACACGTGGCAGAACAGCTATACATCCCTCGCGACCAAGGGCCAGGACATGGTCGACTGCATGGCGCTCATGAAGCCGGACGCCATGACCGGTCATTGGGAGTTCACGCTCGGCGCCGAGCGGGTGAAAGAGCTGGTCGGCCAGCTCGGTTTTCCTTTCCTCGCGCAAAACGTCCGCGACACCGAGTGGAACGAGGAGGTGTTCAAACCTTCCGTCACCTATGAGCGTGGCGGCGTCGCGGTCGCCGTCATCGGCCAAGCCTTGCCCTACACTCCGATCGCCAATCCGCGCTGGCTGATCCCGGATTGGTCGTTCGGCATCCGCGAGGAGGATCTCAGGAAGCAGGTCCAAACCGTTCGCAAGAACGGAGCGCAGCTTGTCGTTCTGCTGTCGCATAATGGCTTCGACCTCGATCGCAAGCTGGCCTCGCGTGTCCAAGGCATCGACGTCATTCTCACCGCCCACACCCACGATGCCCTGCCGGCGGTCGTGAAGGTGGGAAAGACGCTGCTGGTTGCCTCGGGCAGCCACGGCAAGTTCGTCTCGCGCCTCGATCTGGACGTGCGCGGCGGCGAAGTCAAAGATTTCCGTTTCAAGCTCATCCCGGTGTTCTCCGACGTCATCGCATCCGATGCCGAGATGGCGGCCAAAATCCGCGCCGTGCGTGCGCCGCACGAGTCAATGTTGCGCGAGGTGATCGGCCGTACCGAGACGCTGCTCTACCGCCGGGGCAGCTTCAACGGAACGCTCGACGACCTGATCTGCGAGGCGTTGCTCGCCGAGCGCGACGCCGAGATCGCGTTGTCGCCCGGCTTCCGCTGGGGCACGTCGCTCCTGCCGGGACAGGAGATCACGCGCGAGGATATCTATAACGCGACCGCCATCACCTATCCCGCCGCATATCGCACGACGATGACGGGCGCGCGGCTCAAGGAGGTGCTGGAAGACGTGGCCGACAATCTTTTCAACCCCGATCCCTACTACCAGCAGGGCGGCGATATGGTGCGTGTCGGCGGGGTATCCTACACCATCGACATCAACCAGCGGATTGGCAGCCGCATCTCCGATCTCAAGCTGCGGCGCACCGGCAGGCCGCTCGATTCGGCCAAGGAATACACCGTCGCCGGCTGGGCCAGCGTCAACGAAGCAACCGAAGGCCCGCCGGTGTGGGATCTCGTCATGAACCATGTCCAAAAGAAGGGCGTGGTTGCTCCGCGAGAGGCGGATCATGTCCGCGTGGTGGGCGCGTGACTCCGCCGAAACATATGCAATTTTGTGCATAACTTAACAGCTGACGGTCAGCGGAGTTGGAAATGGTCCAAGAAGATCATTCAGACGATCATTCAAGGAAAAGAACATTGGCCTCGCGGCGCGCCTTTCTTCGCACCGGCTTGGCTGCGGGCGGCGCGGCCGCCTTCGGTACCTCGCCGTTGGCCGCTCCTTCCGCCGGCAATCCGGCGAACCAGCCGCCCAACATACCGGAATGGTCGCGCGTCCTGGGCGATGGCGTCGCCGTGCGCGCCTATGGCAAGCCGTCCAAACACGAGACCCAGGTCATCCGCCGAGACGTCGAATGGCTCACCGCTTCGCGCGAGAGCTCGGTCAGCTTTACGCCAATCCACGCGCTCGACGGCATCATCACCCCGAACGGTCTGTGTTTCGAGCGCCATCACGCCGGCATTGCCGAGGTGGACCCGGTCGACTATCGCCTTATCGTGCATGGTCTTGTCGATAAACCGCTGATCTTCACGCTCGACGACATCAAACGGTTGCCCCGCGTCAACCGCGCCTATTTCTGCGAATGCGCCGCGAATTCCGGCATGGAGTGGCGCGGCGCGCAGCTCAATGGCGCGCAGTACACGCACGGCATGGTCCATTGCGTGATGTATACCGGCGTGCCGCTGAAGACCCTGCTGCAGGAAGCGGGCCTCAAGCCGACTGCAAAATGGCTGCTGCTCGAGGGTGGAGACGCCGCAGCGATGACGCGCTCGCTGCCGCTGCAGAAGGCGCTCGACGATGCGCTCGTCGCCTACCGGATGAACGGCGAAATGCTGTATCCGGAGAACGGCTATCCGGCGCGCATCGTGCTTCCCGGCTGGGAAGCCAATATGTGGATCAAATGGCTGCGGCGGATCGAGGTCGGCGACCAGCCCTGGCACACGCGGGAAGAAACCTCGAAATACACAGACCTGCTGGAGAACGGCAAGGCGCGGCGTTTTACCTATGTGATGGACGCGAAATCGGTCATCACCAATCCGAGCCCGCAGGCCCCCTTGAACCACAAGTCGGGATTTACGGTGCTGTCCGGCTTGGCCTGGTCCGGACGCGGCAAGATCGCCCGGATCGACGTATCGCTCGATGGCGGGCGGAACTGGCGCACTGCCAAGATCGACGGCCCGGTTTGGGACAAGGCGCTGACACGCTTCTACTACGAATTCGACTGGGACGGCCGCGAGCTGTTGCTGCAGTCGCGCGCAATCGACGAGACGGGATATCTGCAGCCCGGCAAACCGGAATTGCGCAAATACCGCGGCGCAAACTCGATCTATCACAACAACGGCATTCAGACATGGCACGTGCGGAAAAGCGGCGAGGTGGAGAATGTCGAGATCGGTTGAGGCGATCGCGCTCGCCCTCGCGGCCGTCATCGGCGCCGTCGGGATCAGCCAGGTCGTAGCGGCGCAGAGATCGTCACCGCCGGAGGCGCCATCGAAGCCGAGCGCGGGCGTCGCAAAACGCCTTGGCATCGGCCGCGAGGCCAAGCCGGAGGAGATCGCCGGCTGGGACATCGACATTCGGCCCGATGGCGGGGGGCTGCCGGTCGGAAGGGGCGCCGTCAAAGACGGTGAGACTCTTTACATGGAGCGCTGCGCCGCCTGCCATGGTGAGTTCGGAGAGAGCGCCGGACGGTGGCCGTTCCTGTCGGGCGGCGCGGGCACGCTGGCGAGCCATGACCCGGTCAAGTCGATCGGATCCTATTGGCCCTATGCATCGACCCTCATGGACTACATCCGGCGGACCATGCCTTACGGCAACGCGCAGTCGCTGACCAATGACGAGCTCTATGCAATCACCGCCTACGTGCTCTACCTCAACGATGTGATCAAGGACGTGAACTTCGAGCTGAACGATAAGAATTTCACCTCGATCAAGCTCCCCAACGAGCAGAACTTCTACGACGACGATCGAGAAACCACGGAAAAGGCGTTCTGGAAGCAGAACCCGTGCATGTCGAACTGCGCTCCCGGTGAGCCTAAGGTCACCAGCCGGGCACGCACGCTCGACGTCACGCCGGAAACCGGTAAAGGGCCGAAGGTCGAATAGCGGCTGAACCCTCAATGCAAGGAGATGTGCAGATGTTTGTGGACCGTCGGCTTGCAATCGGGCTCGTCGCTGCATTCATGGTGCTGCTCCCGCACGCGGCATCGGCTGATGCCAAGACCCATCGCCTTGCGCTGCAGATTAGCGACAATAGCCCTGAAAAAATGCACGCAGTTCTCAATGTCGCGGCCAATGTCTCGCGCTATTACGCCGGGCGCGGTGAGGAGGCCGAGATCGAGATCGTGGCCTTCAATGCCGGCATGCACATGCTGCGCCAAGACACATCCCCGGTGAAGGAGCGCATCGTGAATTTTCGCAAGAGCATGACCAACGTGAGTTTCAAGGCCTGCCAGAACACGATGGACGCAATGGCGAAAAATGAAGGTCGCGCCGTCGTCCTCCTGCCGGATATGGAGGTTGTGGAAGCCGGCGTCACGCGATTGATCGAATTGTCGGAACAGGGCTGGACTATCGTGCGGCCTTGACGAGTGCGGCTATCTTGAAAGAACGAAATTGCGTCATGTCCCACAATCGTAATCCGCATCGGCGCGCTGTTCTTGCGGGCATCGGCGCTGCATTGTCGGCGCCGATGTGCCCCATGCCGCGCGCACTTGCCGCGACGGCCGCATTCCGACGGCAGGTCGGCTCCATCGAACTCACGGTGCTGAGCGATGGCGTGCTCGACGTAACCTTATCTTTTACGCTTCCGGAGACGCCGCGAGGCGACGCCGAAGCATTGCTTACCGCTCATGGCCTGCCTGCGGCCCGCATGCCGGCACAGACGAACGTAAGTCTGGTGAAGACCGGGGATGAACTTGTGCTGATCGATGCCGGCTCGGGCTCCAATTATCAGGCAACGGCCGGGAAACTCGCGGAGAATTTGGAGGCAGCGGGCGTCGATCCGGCGAAGATCACCAAGGTTGTTTTCACGCATGCGCACCCCGATCACTTGTGGGGCGCCATCGATGATTTCGACGACACCGAACGCTTTTCGAATGCGAGCTACGTTATTTCAGCAGCGGAATGGGATTTTTGGATCGAGCCGGACAGCGCGACGCGCGTGTGCGATTGCTGGACAGGCGCGGCGCTGGCCAGCGCGCGGATTCTAAGGCGGCTGGAAAAAAAGATCGAGCGCCGCCGGCCGGGCGAACAGGTGGCTCCCGGCCTGACGTTGCTGGAAACCAGCGGCCACACGCCGGGCCACGTGGCCGTGCTGCTGCACAGCCGGGGCGAGAGCCTGCTCATCGGTGGCGACGTGCTCACGCATGTGGCGATCTCGTTTGCCAGACCGGAATGGCGCCACGGCGGCGACATGGATCGCGATCGCGCGATCGTCACCCGCAAGCGTCTGCTGGACCAACTTGCGACTGAGCGCATGCCGCTCGTCGGCTTCCATCTGCCGTGGCCGGGTCACGGCATGGTGGAAAGAAGCGGAACCAACTATCGCTTCGTGCCGGTTTGATAGCGACAAGGGAAGAGACCTATGCAGCGAATCGTATTCAGCCTGCTCGCCGTTATCGCGCTTGCACCGTCCGCGCGCGGCCAGGATGCGGCAGCCGGCGAGAAAGTCTTTGCGCAATGCCGGGCCTGCCATCAGGTCGGGCAAACCGCCAAGAATGGCGTCGGGCCGGTGCTCAACGGACTCTTCGGCCGCAAGGCAGGCACCATCGACGGCTACAGCTATTCCCCGGCGAACAAGGAATCGGGGCTCACCTGGGACGAGGCGGTCTTCTCCGAATACATCAAGGATCCGAAGGCAAAGATTCCCGGCACCAAGATGTTCTATGCCGGCCTCAAGGAGGAGAAGCGGATCCAGGACCTCATCGTCTATCTCAAGCAGTTCGATGCGACAGGCAAGAAGACGCAATAGCGCTAGTTAAAAAGACACCTGGTATGGGAAAAGAATAATGCGAGGCTCCGCCACAGCGCTGCTCGTCTCGATCTCAATGATTACTTGGCCCTGCTTCGCCGCCGATACACAGCCATATCCTCCTCTGACCAAGCCGCTCCGTCTCGAGCAGGTGCCGGGCAAGCCCATTTACTACGCTATTGGAAATCCCGGCATTCCGGACAAAACCAACGAGGGCAATACCTCGAACGCCGGCTTCGTCATCACAGCCGATGGTGTGGTCGTATTCGATGCCTTGGGTACTCCGAGCCTCGGCTGGGCGCTGCTGCAGCGAATCCGGGAGATTACGGACAAGCCCATCCGCTACGTGATAGTCAGTCATTATCACGCCGACCATATCTATGGATTGCAGGCATTCAAGGACCACAGCGATGCCGTGATTATCGCGCAGGAGCGTTCGGCGGAATACAAGGAAAACGAAGAAACCGCCGACGAAAAGGCCGAGCGGCGTCTCGTTCAGCGGCGGGAAGCGCTTTATCCGTGGGTCAATCGCGACACGCGCGTCGTGCCTGCCGACATCGTATTTAAAGAACGTCTGACTTTGAAGTTGGGCGGGAAACGCTTCGTTCTCCTCTATGCGGGCTCCGCGCATTCATCGAGCGATTTGATGATGCTGGTCGAACCCGACGGAGTCTTGTTCGCCGGCGACGTTGTGCAAAACAGCCGTATCCCATTCATGAACAGCGACGACGTCAACACGTCAAACTGGCTGCGCGGGTTAATTGAAATCGAGCAGCTCGATCCGAAGTTCATCATTCCCGGGCACGGTACCGGCTCAACTGCAGCCAAAGACGCAATCGCTTTCACGCGGCGCTACATCGAATATGTGCGGGCTGCGATGAAAAGCGCGGTGGATAGCTGGACCGATTTCGAAGCGGCATACATGCAAACGGATTGGTCGAAATATCGGAATGAGCCGGGGTTCAACAACAACAACAAGGGAAATGCGTATCGTATTTTTCTTGAACTGGAGCAATCGCAGCTTGAGAAAAGGGAGCGCTGAGTATCGGGCGTGTCGAGGCGCCGAGCATGGTCGGGCTCTCCGGCAAGAGCCGCGCCGAATCCCCCGCTGGGGCAATTCCCGCTAGCCTGGTCGCATCCCTGGCGCGGGCGCAAGGCTCACCGGCGAAAAACGACGCTGAGATTGTTGGCCGGCATCGCCACGGTCTCGACCAGCGCAAAGCCGTGGCGCGCCGCCAGATCCGTCACGTCGCCGAGGTCGCGCACGCCCCAGGCCGGATCCTGGGCGCGCAGCCAGGCGTCGAAGTCGCGATTGCTGTCGGCGGTGTGACGCCCGTCCACTTGGTACGGACCATAGAGATAAAGCACGCCGTCGTCGGGCAAGATGCCCGCGGCGCCTGCCATCAGCCCTTCGGCCGTCCCCCATGGCGCAATATGAATCATGTTGATGCAGAGCACTGCATCGGCGTGCGCGATCGGCCAGTCGGTCGCTTGCGCATCGAGGACGAGCGGCGACAACAGATTGGGCAACGCCGCCGCCTCGCAATGCGCCGCGATACTGGCGAGCGCTCGCGCATCCGGATCGCTCGGCTGCCAGCGTAGCGCGGGCAGTGCCGCGGCGAAATAGGCCGCATGCTCGCCGCTGCCGCTGGCCACTTCCAACGCGAGGCCTTGCTGTGGCAGCACGCGCCGCAATACCGCGAGGATCGGCTCGCGATTGCGGGCGACAGCTGGCGCATAGAGAGGTTGATCTGCGGCGGACATGGCAAGCAAAGCCGGGTGAGCGGCGATCCATCATTTACGAGGACGCTGCAAACGTATGGTCGATTTTATGAGTCCGGCCCCTAGTGCCGCCGATTTGAAGTTCCTGCACCACTTGCCGCAATCTCGTTCAGGAACTTCAAATCGAAAAGCGGCACTAGAATCATAGACTTGCTAGTGCCCCTTTGCTTCCGAAGTTCGTGTCAGAGGTTGCTGCGATGTATCACGAACTTCGGAAGCGGGGCACTAGTCTTTGCCCTGCATCCTGTGAAGGGTTCCCGGCGCGAAAAACTCCTCCAGTTCGATCTTGCGACGCGCAAGTCCTTGTTCGACAGAATACCGGAACATCGCCTCCAAAACCTTGCGGTTGTCGGGAACGCCATAGGGCCACACGTCCGGCCCCATGACACTCTGTGTGCGCCTCAGATCATCCGGTAGCCAGGGCAGCATGGCGGGCAGAACTCCAATTTCCATCATCTCTTCCATGGCGAGTTGCTTCGCGTGGTAAAAGGCCTTGGTGACGCTGGCTGCAAGCCAGGGATGCTCCTCCACCAAACTACGCCGGATGGCGAGCAAATGCATGATCGGAAACATGCGTGTCTTTCGAAAATAGGCTTCCTCGGCCGAGCGAAAATCCGGGAACAACCGTTCAACATGTGCGGCGCCTGTCGTGAAACAGGCGGGCGCACGGGCCGTAATGATGCCGTCGAGCTCGCCCTCGGCGAGCATTGTGGAGAGCGTGGTGGAAGACGGAATGGTTTGAAGGTCGAATTCCGGCGGAAGGCTGATGGGCATTCGCTCATCACGCCCAGCGACATTCAAACCGCCATTGCGCCACCGAATGTCGTGCGACTTGACGCCATACTCGTCTGACAGAATTCCGCGCGCCCAGAGCGCCGCCGTCATCTGATACTCCGGAACACCAATGAGCTTACCGCGAAGGTCTTCCGGTGAACGAATGCCTCGGTCGCTACGGATATAGAATGCGGAGTGGCGAAAGACGCGAGAAATGAAGATTGGTAGCGCATAGTATTTGTTGTGCCCTCGCGACGTGGCGAGTATCGCCGAGCTGCTCGACAGCTCCGTGAGGTCAAAGTCCTGATTGGCAAAGGCGCGATGAAAGGCCTCTTCCGGTCCGATCGGAAAACACGACAACTCGCACCCTTCGATCCGCACACGACCATCGAAAATCGCGGACACCTTGTCGCTGGGACCGCAGCCGAAGGTCAATTTGAGAGAACTCATAGGCTTCCTCCAGACACAAGCTATTGTTCGCGAAACCGGGCGAGATACCGATCTTCGACAAAGGACAGGCTCTGCGACAGAACCATTCCCGTGATGGTGAATAGCATGATGCCCATCAGCATGAGTGCGGTGTTGTAGGTCATGCCGGCTTGGGTAATGAGGAATCCCACACCTTGATTTGAGGCAACAAGCTCGGCCACGAAAACACTGATCAGCACGCGACCGATCGCAAGTCTGATGCCGGCCACGATATAAGGCGTTGCCGCCGGGAGGATAACGTAGAGGAACACTTCCGTTTCGCTTGCGGTGAATGCGCGGGCGGTCTCGATCAAACGCGGGTTCGCGCCCCGCACCCCCGCAATCGTATTCACCAGGATTGCGAACACGCCTCCCAAGAAGACGATGAGAACCTTGGACCACAGCCCGATGCCTAGCCACAGGATGAAAAGAGGAAGCAAGGCAACGGACGGCGTGGAATATAGAGCCATGACGAAGGGCTCGGCCACATGGCGAACGTAGTCAAAACGGCCCATCGCGAGCCCTAAGAGGACACCAACGACAATTGCGAGCGCGAAACCAATGACAGCCTCGACGAGGCTTACCCAGATGTGCGGATAAATCTCTCCTGTCACGAAAAACTGCTGATATGCGACCCTCGCGATTGTCAGAGGGCTCGCGAGGAAAATCGGCTCGATTATCCCAGTGCTGGTTACGAATTGCCAAGCCGTGACGAAAACGACCACGGACAGCACGCTCAACACCCGGCTGCTGGCCCACCAGGCTGGGCGCTCAAGGGCCGGCTGGAAATCCGAAGTGGCCTGCGTATTGCCGGTTTGCGCTTTCATTCGCCGGTCTCAATGATTTCCGGTTTGAGGAGTTGCCATAAACGCTTACGCAGCATTGTCCACCGTGGATCCGATCGCATTTCATCGTCACGCGGCCTCGGCAAATCCACGTCGATGGTCGCAACGATGCGACCAGGCCGCGCGCCCATCACTACGATCTGATCTGATAACAAGATCGACTCGTCGATGGAGTGCGTGACGAACACCACGGTCTTGCGGTCAGCCTCCCATATGCGCAACAATTCGCGTTGCATAACCTCTCGGGTCTGTGCGTCGAGTGCACCGAATGGCTCGTCCATAAGCAGGATTTCCGGTCGGATACTCAGCGCACGGGCAATACCAACCCTTTGCTTCATGCCGCCCGAGAGCTGATTGGGCAGATGATTCTCGAATCCTTTGAGGCCCATCAACGCCATCGCATCGAGGGCCCTTCGGTTTCTTTCCTCAGCCGCGATACCGACCAACTTGCAGCCGAACAACACGTTCTCGATCGCGGTCTTCCAAGGAAGAAGGTTGTGCTCCTGGAAAACCATTGCCCGGTCGGCACCCGGACCGGCGACCTGCCGGTTGCCGATCGTGACCACGCCTTTCGTCGGTGCGACCAGGCCGTGGATCACCCGCAACAGGGTGGTCTTACCGCAGCCCGACGGACCCAGCAGCGAAACAAACCGATGACCTTCAATCGACAACGAAACCCGGTCCAGGACGTGCGTCGTTCTGCCATCGTCATTGCGGAACCAGTGGCTGATATCGCAACAATCGATGCGACCGCCAGCGATCGGTTGAACTTCGGGTTCGCTGGGCGGAGAAAAGGTCTTCGCCACAACGGGAGCGGAAGAGGACATCGCCGCCTATTTCGTAAGGTACGAGAAATCAAAGATCCTGGCTGCCGCCGGACTATTCGCAATTTTGAGCGCGCGGATCTGCTCGGCGATGAACTCCTCTTGCAGCGCCGGCGAAATCACCCCCGTTTTGTTGAAATACGGCCGAACGGTCGTGTCATACGATTGAGCGGCGTCCTTCATCGATAGACCAAGAAAGCGGCGCATGATGGAAATCGTCTCGTCGCGATTGTTCAGTACGAACTGATGTGCTTTCGCGTGAGCTCGGAGCACGGCCCGGAGCAGCTCAGGACGTTCACTCGCCAACTTCTCAGTTGTTGCGATGCCGCCCGTCAGGCCCGGTGCATCGTCGCCAAGAAATCCGAGATTGACGAATTTAGCGGTGGAATTGATGAGCTGAAACTCGATCGGCGGAGCGATGACGCCGGCATCAAGTGCGCCGGCGATCATCGAGACCGGAATAGCCTGATAGCCCATCGCCAAAAAAAATGCCGTGCTGATATCGGCGCCGGCTTTCTGCATGACTCGACGCACGGCGAGGTCCTGGGTTCCCCCGATGGCGTCAATCCCGATGCGCTTACCCTCCAGTGCCTTCAAATTCGTGATGCCGTCACGCGCATAGAGGAAGCTGAGCGATTTTTCGACATGAACATAGACGATCTTGATCCTCGCGCCGCTGACCGCGCCTGTAAGCGCAGACCCGGCGGACAGGCTGAAATCGAAATCACCCGCCAGCATTGCCTTTACGGCGATTGATCCGGATGTGGGCGTGAAGTTCGCCTTGAAGCCTTCCTCCGTGTCAAACCCCTTCTCGCTGACCACCTGCATCGGCAACGTCGTGATGGTTGGACCGGGAGTGGCGAAGCGCAAGTTACCAAATTTTTGCTCGGCCTTGGCTGCGCCTGTGCAGGCCATGAGAACGACAAGCGTCAGACACGTCTTCAACATTCTCCGAGAGCCGTTCATAGTCCCCTCCTTGTTGAGATGGCCTTTGTCAGTGCATCGAGAAACCGCCGTCCACTGCCAGCGTTTGACCGGTGATGAACTTGGAATCGTCCGACATGAGAAACGCCACGACGCCGTCGAGATCGTCCGGCATTTGCTTTCGCTTCAATATTTGCCTGCCGGCGTAGTCGTTCCAGCGCTCTTCCGGGATATCCTTGGTCGCCTCAACGACAGTGAGTCCGGGCAGCAGACAGTTGACCCGGATCATCCGCTCGCCAAGTTCACGCGCGAGAGATCGCGTCATTCCTACGATCGCGGACTTGCTGGTGACATAGTGCAGCAGACGGGGCGGGCCCCAATAAATCGTGTCCGATGCAACTGTGACGATCGAACCGCCGTCCTTCATCAACGGGCCAATGGCGCGCACCGTCAGCCAGGTGCCGCGCACATTGATGGCCATCATGCGATCCCACATCTCTTGCGTGATCTCGGTGTAGGTTTTACCGCCGACATTATTTGCCCATCCGGCGTTCGCTACCAGTCCGTGGATGCCGCCACTACCTTCATTGGCGACACGCGCCATCATATTGACCGACGCTTCGGAGGAAATATCGGTCTGCACAAATCGCGCGTCGATTCCGGAGGCCTTGAGCCTGCCTTCGGCCTGCATCCCGTTCGACTGGTCGATTTCCGCTATAATGACGCTTGCGCCTTCACGCCCCAGCCGTTCGGCGTATGCAAGGCCGAGACCCCGGCCGGCGCCGGTTACGACGATCCGCTTTCCGATAAATCTCTGACTTATAGGCACCACTGTGGTCCTCGCCCCATACAACGGACGGCTCAGATGCGCGCCGTTTCGGTCACGACAGCATCCTGAAAATAGCGCTCAGCCACGTTTTACTTTGGAAAGTGGATGATCCGGTGCGTATGTCGGGGTGACGGGCTTGGGCGAGCCAATCATCACCATCATGACCGCCTCTTCCTCTCCGACATTGACTTCCCCACGATAGACTCCAGGCGGGATCGAAATACAGTCACGTTCGCCGAGGACCGCTTCCCAATGCTCGCCGTCCTTCTCCGTCATCACCTTGACACGCCCGCGCAATATGAAAAACACCTCCTCAGCGTCGACATGGAGGTGCATCGGCCCTTCTGCGCCGGGTGGCAAGATCATGTTTGAGAGAGTGAAGTGCTCTGCCGGGATAACATTCGTGTCGTTGGCGACGCCGGTGCCGCCCGTTCCGATGAAGCGCTTTTGCGCTCGACGGTACTTCGGATCAAAGTCCGCCTGGAATTTTAAAGCGTTCCAGTCATAGCTCCGATCCGCGACGCGGGCCACGCGGCTGTTCATCCAAGCCTCGTAGCTGACATCGGCAGGGCGATCCCACGAACGCGGCGCCGGCTGGCGGGTCACATCATCCATGCTAACTCTCCTTGCTCCTTGATCTAAGATTCAACCGGAATATCCCTGACACGATCGAGGCGCCTCGCTGGTTTCGGGCTGCCCTCGCCTTTTCCACCCCCGATTTCCCGCGAGATCGATTGTGCCGCAGCGACCACTTCAGACTTGAGGGGACCGTTGAGCTCGGTGTCGCTCGTCAGCAGCGCAACCGCAGAAATGTTGATTGCAGCAACGACACGACCGCTCATGTCCCGGATCGGGGCAGCCACGGCCGCGATGCCGGGCTCGTAAACGGAATTCTGCACGACGAAGCCATTCTTGGCGTCAGCAGCGACTTGATCGAGCAAAGCGCGAAAACCGCTAGCGGCGCCCTCGTCATAGAGATCGCAAAGCTCTGGCATGCTCAGGCCGGACAGCAGCACGCGGCCCATGGTTGTGATGCGGGCCGGAAGGCGCGTTCCGATCTGAACGGTGCTTGCGATCGAACGGCGAGTGGCGACACGCGCAAGATAAACGACCTCGCGCCCGTGCAATTCACCGAGATGAGCGGACCATCCGGTGCGGTCGCGCAAGCGGACGAGGTGTGGCATGGCGACCTCGACGATATCTCGCAAAGAAAGATAGCCGGAGCCAATGCTCAGGATCTGGGGTCCGAGCCGGTAGCACTTCGTATCCTCGTCATAGATCACGTATCCAAGATGCCGCAGCGTGTAGAGCAATCTGAACGCGGACGACCGGCTAACGCCGAGCACCTCGGCAACTTTCGATAGCGTAAAGGCCCGCCGGTCGCCGGCCAGAACAGCCAGAATTGCCAGACCATTGGTCAGCGCCGGGACCAGATAGCGATTGTCCACCGCTGTCCCGCGGGTTTGCTGCTTTGCCTTGGCTTTTCGAGTCCGGGTTGGCCGTTGCAGGTTCATCATCTTGACCTTGGTTTCATTAGCGAAACTTTATATTATCAGTCAAACAGAATGCAAGGCGAGAGCTTTGCGGGTTTCCGCTCTCTCAGCCAAATACCGGCATATGCAGAGCGATTTCGAATAGTGCGGAATGTTGACACCCCCATCCGCGTGTAGTCTGTGGTACATAACCAGAGATAGATTGTTCATATTTGAACACACCCGGAGAGCGGCGTTGGTCCAGGTTTCGGTGCTCGAAACAGCAGGCCTCCTGCGTGAATGCACCATGTTGCCGCGCGCACCTCGCACCCCAACCCGGATGCAGTCATGTCCGAATGGGTGAATATCGATCTTGCCACGCGCGGCCGGGCCGCCGGCATCGAATTCCTGCGCCGTACCGGAAACGGCAAGACACCGCCCGTGATCCTGTTGCACGGCATTGGGAGCAATGCGGATAGCTTTGAGCCGCTCGCCGCAGCCTTGCCGCCGTCGTTCGACGTGCTGGCATGGAACGCCCCGGGCTACTCCGCGTCCCAACCGCTCGCCGCGCCCTCTCCCACGCCGCGCGATTACGCCGAAGCGTTGCGAGCGCTGCTGGATGCCATCGGTATCTCTCGCATCATGGTTGTCGGCCATTCGCTCGGCGCACTCTTCGCTGCGAGCTTTGCAGCATCCTATCCGGAGCGTGTGGAATCCGTGGTGCTGATCTCGCCAGCGCTGGGATATCGGGTCCGGCCGCCCATGGCACTGCCAGCGGATCTGCAAGCCCGCATCGACGAAATCGAGACTCTCGGTCCGGTAGCGTTTGCTCAAAAGCGCGCGGCGCGGCTGGTCGCCGATTCACAGCGCAGACCACAGGTTCTCGTGGCGGTTCAGCGTGCGATGGCAGCTGTCGATACGAGGGGCTACACGCAGGCGGTCCGTGCGCTCGGTGCGGGCGACCTTTTGAAAGACGTTGCATGCATCTCGGCGCCGTCTCTTGTCGTCGTCGGGTCGATGGACGTCATCACGCCTCCCGCAAATGCACGCGCCGCTCATGCCGCATTCGACACGACGGCCACCTATCGGGAGATCGAGGGGGGCGGCCATGCTGTGACACAAGAGGAGCCAGCGGCGACAGCGACATTGCTGGTGCAACTGGCGGAGGCCGCTGTCCATGCCTGAAACCACGCAGACTGAAATTCCCGATGAACGCGATGGGTCGCCGTCGGTCCAACGTGTCGCCCGGTTGCTGCGACATATCGCCGAAGGCGATCCCGTAACGAACGTTTCCAACACCGCCCGCACTTTGCGGATCAACCGGGCGACCTTGTTGCGGCTCCTGCAAACCTTAGCAGCCGAACGCTTCATCGAACCTCATCCAAGCGGCTCCGGCTGGCGCATCGGCATCGGGCTGATAGGGCTCACTGCGCAAGCGTTCTTCTCCGAGGACCTGGTTCAGACGTCGGCGCCGATACTGACCCGGATTGCAGAAACACTCGGCCTCTCGATCCATCTCGGCGTACTTGACGGAACGGACGTCATCTACCTGGTGCGACGAACCCCGAACCACGTGTTTGCCAGCAATATCCGCGTCGGCAGCCGGCTTCCCGCGCACGCCGCCAATATCGGCCGCATCATCCTTGCCAATATGCCGGCGGCCAGCGTCGATCGCCTCTATGCAGGGATCGTTCTCCGAGCGGTGACTTCTCGAACAGCCGTAACCCTTTCGCAGCTGCATGCGCAGCTAGAAGTCGACTTGGCAGCAGGACTGGCCTGGAGCGACGGAAACTATGAGGTTGGCATCAGCTCGGTCGCCGCTGCGATCTTCGACATGACCGGTGCGCCGGTGGCCGCATTGAATGCGAGTGGCCATTCGACCGAATTCGCAGGAGCCAAACGGCGGGCGCAGATCGCGGCCGAGGTCAAAGGCGCGGCGGCGGAAATCTCAGAACGACTTGGCTGGCACAATTCCGCCGGCTCACAGCGGACCACGCAAGCGGCGCCGCCAGCAGCGCGGCGGGTGCCAGCCGTCTCATAGGAGCAAAGCGTGGATCTCGGTTTGCACAATCGCGTTGCAGTGGTCACGGGCGGAAGTTCGGGCATCGGGCTTGCGACCGCGAAGTTGCTGATTTCCGAAGGCGCACGCGTGGCGATCTGCGGACGCGATGCCGAGCGACTTGCGAGGGCGAAAGCGGAACTTTCGAAGCTGGGAGCCGTGCTCGCCGAGCGCTGCGATGTACTCGACGCCGATGCGATCAACGCGTTCGCGCACAGGGTCGGCGAATGGAGCGATGGTGTCGTCGACCTTCTTGTGAACAATGCGGGCCAGGGGCTGATCTCGACATTCGAGACAACCAACGACGAGCAGTGGCGCCAAGAGCTGGAACTGAAATTCTTCAGCCAAATTCGTCCGGTTCGCGCTTTCCGCCCCCTCCTGGAGGCAAGCATCCACCCGGCGATTGTCTGCGTCAATTCGCTGCTGGCGATCCAGCCGGAAGCGCACATGGTCTGCACATCGGCAGCCCGGGCAGGCGTTCTGAACCTGCTGAAATCCCTCGCGCGCGAATTCGCACCGCGGATTCGGGTCAATTCCGTCCTTCTAGGACTTATCGATTCAAATCAATGGCAGCGCCGCTTCGAAGCACGGCCGGATAAAGCCCAATCGCGAGATGCATGGTTTGCGCATCTGGCGCGCGAAAAGGAGATTCCACTCGGACGCCTCGGAACCCCGGAAGAGGCCACCAGCGCGATCGTTTTCCTGGGCTCCCCAGCGGCGAGCTACATCAGCGGCGCAAGCCTGGAAGTTTCCGGCGGCATTTCGCGACACATATAAAGGCGGATCCAAGTAATGAATATTTCCGTTCTTTCGCAATCGATTGCAGACCAATCTGCTGCTTCGCACTTCGAGGAGCCGGTTGGCGACGCGATCGCCAGGACGCTCGCCGATATCGGCGTGACGAGCGCGTTCGGGGTCATTTCAATTCATAACATGCCCATCCTCGACGCCATCGCACGTCAAGGACGCATCCGCTTCGTTCCGGCGCGGGGAGAAGCGGGAGCGATGAATATGGCAGATGCTCATGCCCGCGTGTCGCGCTCACTCGGCGTCTGCATCACGAGCACGGGCACGGCGGCTGGCAACGCCGCCGGCTCGCAGCTCGAGGCGCTGACAGCGGGCTCTCCGGTCCTGCACATCACCACGCAGGTCGATCGCGAATTCGTCGACCGCGATCGGGCCGCGATCCATGATGTGCCCCATCAACCCGACATGCTCAGGGCAATCAGCAAGGCCTATTTCCGCATTTGGGAGCCAAACGCAGCGGTCGACATCTTGCTTACGGCCGTACAAGCGGCGCTAACCGCTCCTTCGGGTCCGGTCACGCTCGAAATTCCTGTCGACGTGCAGCGAGTCACTGTCGCCAGCCTAAGCGGCCACAGAATGCCTGTGATTGCGCCGCACATGCCCGATGCAGCCCGGCTCGATGCACTGGCGAAGCGTATTCTGGGCGCGAGGCGGCCTCTCCTCTGGCTTGGCGGCGGCGCGCGCGGAGCGGCAAAGGCAGCGACGGCACTCGTCGATCGCGGTTTCGGCGCCGTGACCAGCACGAATGGTCGGGCCGTCGTGCCGGAAGGGCATGCCCGCAGTCTCGGCGCGTTCAACATGAGTCGTGAGGCCGAGTCCGTCTATGCACGCGCTGACCTCATGATCGTCGTCGGCTCCCGCCTGAGGGGCAACGAAACACAGAACAATCGAATGAAAATGCCTCCGATCGTCCAGATCGACGCCGACCCCTCCCAAGCAGGACGAAACTATCCGGCAGAACTCTTCATCAGGGGAGATGCACGGCTGGCCCTTGAAGGGCTGCTCGACCGGCTGCCGCAGGAATTGAATACCGACGCGACTTTCTTGGCCGATATCCGCGTCGCGCGCGAACAGTCAGAAGCAGCATTGCGCGCATCACTCGGTCCCTACATTTCAGTGGCGGATACGCTCAACGAGAAAGTTCAGCACGGCGCTCATCCCTGGGTGCGCGACGTCACGATCTCCAACAGCACGTTCGGTAACCGCTATGTCCGCATTGCGGCTCCAAATCTTGGCGTGCACGCACTGGGGGGCGGTATCGGACAAGGCATCGCGATGGGTATCGGCGCCGCATTGGCCGGAGCTTCGAGCAAAACCATCGCCTTGCTTGGAGATGGCGGCGCACAATTGATGATCGGCGAACTCGCGACCGCAGTGGAAACCCAGGCCAACGTCGCCTTCGTCCTGATGAACGACCGCGGCTACGGCGTCATCCGCAACATCCAGGACGCGCTTTACGGCGGCCGCAGGGTCTACGCCGACATTCTCACGCCGGATTTTTCGCTGGTCTGCAAATCGATCGGTCTGGTCCACGAGCATGTGTCCTGCATCGACGATTTTGACGCGGCCTTTGAGCGTGCCTTGCAGGCGCCGGGGCCCCGACTGATCGAACTCGACATGGTCGCCATCGGCCCCTTCAGCCAAAGTTTTGCCGGTCCGCCGGCCGGCGCTGCGGGGAAATGATGCGCCGCGTCGCCGCCGAACGATCGAACGGGCCGTTCGCCCACATCGGGCGCCCGGTCCGCGACGTCGACGCGCCCGCGGGGTCGCTTCCGGCAGAACAGGGAGATACCCATGACCGCGTATGAGTATCCTTATCTCAGTCCGCACCAGACGATTGCGCACGATCTCTCTCCTTGGCAGCAGGAGCTCGCCGCTGCACTGGAGGCGATCTTCGCCAAAGGCATGCACAAGCTCGACGAGGTTGTCGTCGAACTGAACCAATCCCGCGTCCGGCCTCCCCAGGGAGGCAGTTGGTCGCGAGAGAATTTCACCGCCTTAATGCGTGAGCTGGGAGAATAGTGTTATGAAAGGCACAACGCTCGAACGCGCGCCCACCGCATCAGCGGGCACACCGGAAGTCACCGATCAGCAGGTGCAAGGCTATCTCCGCACCGGACTTCGCAATCGGTGGTGGCCGATACTTCCGTCTCGCTTTGTCGAAGCTGGCGGCAAGCCGGTCGGCATCACACGGCTCGGAGAGCCGTTGGTGCTCTGGCGTGATTCAAGTGGCGGTATGCACGTTCAGACCGACCGCTGCCCTCACCGCGCAGTCCCTCTATCGCGCGGCGTTAACGAGGGCGATCGGATTCGCTGCAACTATCATGGCGTCCAAGTCGGCCCTGACGGGACGGTACTGAGCGTACCGGGTCAGCCGGGCTGTCCGCTGGAAGGCAAGAAGGCAGTCAAGACCTATCCGTCTGTCGAGGTCGCAGATGCCATCTTCGCGTGGTTCGGCGACGCGTTGCATGAAGATGCGCCGACCTTCGTGCCGCCGGAGCAACTCGTCTCGGACGAGTGGTCCAACTTCCTCTGCTACGCCGATTGGGGAACGGCCTGGCGTTATTGTTACGACAACTTGATGGATCCGATGCATGGCACCTTCCTCCATGCAAATTCTCACGCGATGTCTCAGGGCGCCACAAAAGCCCACTTCATTACGCGTGACACCGAGCATGGCTTTTTCTTCGAGAAAGAAGGCCAGCGCAACGTGAATTTCGACTGGAGCGAGCTGGTCGACGACGGCGCCTTGTATGTACGGCTGGAAATTCCCTACCCGCCCTCCGGCGGACCGGGCGGCAATTTCGGGATCGTCTCGTTCGCCACCCCGATCGACGAAAACCGGATGTGCGGCTGGTTCTGGCGAACGCGCAAGGTCAGCGGTTGGCAACGCGACGTCTGGCGATTCTTGTTCCGGAACAAACTCGAAGAGCGCCACTGGGCGGTGTTGGAGCAGGATCGCGAGATCCTCGCCGGCGCGCGCCCCGGTCTCGAGAAATTCGAGATGCTCTATCAACACGACGCCGGCGTCGTCCGCTTGCGGCGCCATCTTGCGCAGCAAGCGCGCAAACAATTGATCGAGCTTCAGGCCGCCGGGAAAATGCCTGCGTTCCCGATCGCACATTGAAGACGTTGCTGCCGGAGCCGGCATGATGGCAGTGGCAGAATAGAATGACCACAGCCGACGTCGATCGCCCGGTTGGACCCGGGACCAGGGGCGTCACCCTTGGATTGCGCGCCAACTGGCGGCAGTTCGCGCTGCTTGTTGTGATCAACGCTTTCGTCGGCGGCATGGTCGGCATCGAGCGGACGGTGGTGCCGCTGATCGGTTCGGAAGAGTTCGGGATCGCTTCGACCACCCTCGTGGTCTCCTTCATCGTCAGCTTCGGCGTGATCAAGGCGTTTGCCAATCTCGTCTCTGGGCAACTGGCCGATGTTTGGGGCCGCAAGCGCGTGTTGATTCTGGGTTGGCTGTTCGGCTTCCCGGTCCCATTCATGATCATGTGGGCGCCGAATTGGGAGTGGATCATCGCAGCCAATGTCCTGCTCGGCATCAATCAGGGCCTCGCCTGGTCGATGACGGTGATCATGAAGGTTGACCTCGTCGGGCCAAAATCGCGCGGCTTGGCGGTCGGCCTCAACGAGTTCGCAGGCTACCTCGCGGTCGGCGTGACCGCGTTCTTCACCGGCTATATTGCCGCGCATTTCGGGCTACGCCCGGCGCCAATCTATCTGGGAGTTGGCTACGCGGTGCTTGGCGCCGCATTGTCTATCCTGCTGGTGCGGGATACGCGCGATCACGTGCGCCTTGAGGTGGGCGGCAGCCCGCTGACATCCGACGCGATCCGTTTCTGGGATATCTTTGCCCTCACATCGTTCCGCGATCGCAATCTATTCGCCACATCTCAGGCTGGGCTCGTCAACAACCTCAACGACGGCATGAGCTGGGGCATCTTCCCTCTGTTTTTCGCTGCCTTCGGCCTCAGCGTGGAGCGTATCGGCTTCCTTGGGGCCGTGTATCCGGCCACATGGGGCATTCTCCAGATTGCGACCGGTCCCTTGAGCGATCGCTGGGGGCGCAAGGGGCTGATCGTTGCCGGGATGTGGGTCCAGGCCGCGGGTCTGTTCCTCACCGCGCTCACCCGCGAGTTCGAATTTTGGCTGGTCGGAAGCCTGCTGCTCGGACTCGGAACCGCGATGGTCTATCCGAGCCTGATCGCGGCCGTATCTGACGCGTCACATCCGACATGGCGGGCGCGCGCGCTCAGCGTCTACCGGTTCTGGCGGGATCTCGGTTATGCGATCGGTGCTCTCTCAGCGGGCATCATTGCAGATGTTTTTGGACCGTCCTGGGCGATTGGGACGATTGCCGCGCTTACATTCCTTTCAGGCCTGGTTGCTGCCCTGTTCATGCGCGAGCAGCCGGCCGGCAATCTTGACCTTGCGCAACGTGCGGAGCCGCGCAGCGGGATAGAGCGGAACACGAAGGACGGTCAGCCCGCCGCCGAAACGAGGCCGTGAAGGTATCGAACATGAAAACTCTATTCATCGTCAATGACCCGCCCTATGGCACCGAGCGTGTCTATAACGCGCTGAGGCTCGCTCACGCGCTGCTCAAGAAAGAGCCGCCGACCGAAGTCACCGCCTTTCTCCGGGCGGACGCGGTTGTTGGCGCCAAGTCTGGCCAGAAGACGCCGGACGGCTACTACAACGTCGAGCGGACGCTCAAACGCATACTGGCCGGCAACGGAAAGGTGCTTCTATGCAGCGCCTGCATGGATGCGCGCGGCCTCGATGATGCCGCTCTCATGGCGGGCGCGCGTCGCAGCACCATGGACGAGCTTGCGGCTGCGACCATGGAAGCCGACAAGGTCCTGGTGTTCTGACGATGCGCCGCATCTATTTCGACGACGACGCTAATACGCCGATCGATCCGGTGGGTGGTGCCGAGATGAGGCGGTGAAGGATACGCACGCTGCCGGAAACGGCCCAATAAATTGAGCCCGCAACCGAGGCTGCATAGCAATACACTCGCGCGCAATGTCCGCTTCGCCGCTGGGCCCGTCTGAACGGAGTGTCGGCGACGGTCCGCCTGCCGATGAGCCGGCAGGATATCGCCGACTTTCTCGGCCTGACGATGGAGACCGTCAGCCGGACCTTGAGCCGCTTTGCGCGGGAACGCGCAATTCTGATCGTGCTGACGGCGTGCGATCGCTCGATCGGCAGCGTATGGAGCAACTCGCCGAGGACGGACCGCGCAGACTCGTTCGGCCAGACTGCCGCCGCAAGTAAGTGCTCCGGTTCGAGTTTTTCAGCGGAAGAAAAGGTATTTGATGCTTGCCGCAGCGACAAGTACGAGCACAAGCACGACAAGCAACCAAACCCCGCCCATCGCCCAAATAATTCCGCCGTCCATCATGTTTTGCATCAAGGTGCGCCTCGCCGAGCGTCCGATTGTTCCAAGGCAGGCTCGAATCTCCCCAAAGCCGCCCCGTCCCTCGTGCGACAATTCCCGAAATTACCGGAGCGTCGAAAATTGAGCATAACCGCGATTCCTATCTATGACCGTCTGAACGGATTTGGAGCGTGCTGAGCATGTTGAGCGTTGCGGCGTTCGGGCAATAGTCCTGCCAATTCCGCCAAGCGGGGTCGTCGCACTCGCGCGCGAGATCGCGCGCGCACCGTCTTCGACTCCTGCACATCGCGCAAAGCTTTTGAAGATCGCGCAGCGTCGCAGGTTCGGCGCGCGCCAGCTCGCCCGAATCGAGTTGAAGAATCGCCATGCGGCGCTGCAAGAGGTCGGCCTCGTCGGGCCCGCAACTCAGAAGCAAGCGCAGGTCGGAAGCAGATACGCCGATGTCTTGCGCCATGCGCTCGAAATCGGCTCTGCCCCAGGACTCGAACTCCGCCACAGTAGACCTTGCCCTGCGCCGGCGCCGCCACCAGCGTGCGATGGTGCCGAGCACCGGCCAACCGTCGGTTCGAGGAAGCGAAGCTGACATTCAACCCTCCTCTGAGAGATTGTTGCATCTCAGGAGACAAGCGGACGCAGATTCGGGTGCTGTTCGATGAAGGAAAGCCTTCCCGCCCAGCCGTCGAGCCCCCACACATGGCCAGCACGCTTGGCGATGAGGTAGGCAAGCACGCCTGCGTAGACGATGTGGTAATCGAGAATGAAGTTGTTCTTGTTCTCGATGAACGGGAAGTCCATATGCGCCATCCAGTATACGATCATCAACAGAATGCCGAAGCTCGCGCTGACGCGAACCATGAGCCCGAAGACAAGCGACAGTCCGATGAGCAGATGGCCATACTTCACCATGAGCGTGGTGATCGGCGCCATGGTCGGGGTGGTGAACAGCGCGAATAGGTCGTGGAACGTCTTGGTCTGATCGAGGAACCGCACGACCGTCCAATTGGGATCGAAAACCTGATGCGAGGCGGCGTAAAGAAACGTCCACCCCATCGCGAGACGAAAGAAGACGATTTGGGCCCGTTCGAAGTTGGAGTCGGTCATGGCAGCGATCCTCATGAGACTTGTCGGAGGGCGCCTGTCGCCGTTACGGCCAGGCCGAGCAGCAGAGCAAGAACAACCGCGGCGAAGGTAGTTGTGAGCATCATGAAAAACAAAATGCCAAAGGCGGCAAAGTCTTGCCTTGACCTAAATCAAATCGAAAACAAGAGCGTCGCCGAGGCGCTGAATTACTTGTTAATCTCGCGCGTCTTGATTTCGGCCCACGCGAGCATCGCCACAATGATGGCAACGGCAATGCAATTGCGGAAACCACAACGGCAGTCTCGATTGGCATGGTCTTGCTCCTTTTGGCCAGCGCATCATCGGGCATCGAGCCGGCTCGAAAGGCTCACGTCATTCCAGAGGCCGGCGGCGGGATCATCAAATTGTCGTTGACGACTTTAACGCCGGGTATGATTTCAACGGCAATTCGGGCGGCCTTCTTTTCATCTTCCGAAGTGACAAGGCCCCACAAATCGACAGCGCCATCATGAACGGTCACGTTGAGCATCGATGGCCGCCACGGTTGCGCATTCAGTCGCGAAATCACCTTCTTGCGGAGCTCTGAGTCCCGAAGGTTTGCGGCGGATGTCGCCTTTTTGGTCTTCGCCGCCGCGCTCGCCAACGCTTGCACGAGGTTTGCGCGGCTGACGATGCCGACGAGTTTCCCCTTGTTCATGATAGGGACGCGTTTGATGTGGTTCCGTTCGAGCAACGTCGCGATCTCGGCGAGCGGCGTGTCCGGTGTCGCGGTAACAACACGGTGGGTCATGATATCCGCGACCTTACGGGCATTCGACATAACGTATTCGGTGGCGAGCGCCCGATTGCTGGCTAGCAGTCCCAGCCACCATGAGCGGCGGGGGGCGGTGCCCACTTCAATGCGCCGAATCAGATCGCCTTCGCTGACGATGCCCACGAGTTCTGCATGCTCGCCGACGACGGGGACTGCACTGATTCGATTGGCGAGCAGAATACTCGCGACTTCTTGAATGGTGGTCGTTGGACCAACGGTAATAACCTTCGAAACCATCACATCGGCGGCTTTCATGAAATGACTCTCCTGTCGTGCATGTCCCGGTCGGTCGGACTCGCAGAGATGGTCCGAACTCGTGTCACATCGTGAAAACCTGCTCAGTGCGACGCCGACGTCGCCGATTTTGACGGATCGTAGTCCTTGAACACGTCCGGATTGGCCGGTCCCGTTACCTCGAGGATGCCGACCAGTCCGCGCTCGACACGCGTCAGCGCGTGATCGACCAGCATGTATTTTCCCGGAACCTGGAGCTTGAAGTCGACAATGGTAGCGCCGCCCGGCGGCACGCTGACCGTCTGCACGTCGTTGGTCGGACTGCTCGTGAGCGAGCCGAGATTATAGACGCGGTCGAAAATCTCGCCGATCACGTGGAACGAGGACGTGTAGTTCGGCCCGCCGACGCCGAAGAAGATGCGCACCGTCTCGCCGACCTTGGCCTTCAGCGGTTTCTCCTGCACGAGCGCGCCGACCGCGCCGTTGAACAGGAAGTATTCCGGGCGCTCGTTCATGAGCTTGTCGTAGCTTTCGGTCAGTTCGCCCTTCGCCCCGATCGCCTGCTCGGTATAGATTTCGCCCTGCATCACATAAAACTCGTGATCGACCTTGGGCAACCCGCCTTCCGGCTCCACCAGGATCAGGCCGTACATGCCGTTAGCGATGTGCTGCGCTGCCATCGGCACCGCGCAATGGTAGACATAGAGGCCGGGATTGAGCGCGGTGAATTCAAAGCCGCGTTGCTCACCCGGCCCGGCATCGGTCGCCTTGGCGCCACCGCCCGGCCCGGTGACCGCGTGGAAATCGACATTGTGCATCAGCGCGCTGTCGCCGTGGTTCTTCAGCCGCACCTCGACGGTATCGCCGACGCGCACCCGCACGAACGGTCCGGGAACCTTGTTGTTGAAGGTCCAGTAACGGTAGGTCGCGCCGTCGGCGAGCTTGCCGGTGATCTCGACGGTTTCGAGATCGACCCTGACGCGCTGCGGACCGCGCTTGCCGATCGGCGGCGGCAGATCGGTGGGGTCGCGTACGATCGAAACCGGACCGTCGGTCTTTACGATTTTCGTAAGGGTATGGGCCTGCGGCAGCGGGCCGCGTGCCGGCTGCGCGCGCGTGATCTCGGTGCGGGGCGCCGGCGCGAACTGCTGGGCGATGGCCAGCTCCTTGGCGGGGAGATGGCCGAGCCCCACCGTCAATCCAAGTCCGACCAGCACCGTAAGCGTTCCGAGCATCACCCGGTCGTTTCTGTCTCTGGGAAGCCGCATGGCGCATGCCCTCGCTTGGAGTCGATGAATTCGCCGATCAAAATACTGAACGCGGGGAGCTGTTCTTTGCGCCAGATCAAGAAGATGAATAAATACGTATAATCAATATATTACGCTCTACGAAAACACTTAGAAGCCGTGGGCGAGAACCATGCGGGTTCGATTCCCGTCGTCCGCACGAGACAAGAGACGACTTTTCTACGCAGGCCCAATCGACGCAGGCTCAAGACAAAAAGTGCCGGCGAGCGGGTGACAGGCGGTGGCGACGCACGTCCGGATCGAGGCGGCGCCACACGCACATATTGATCCAGCGCAATGACGCCGGCTGCGCGCTGCGGGAAATTGTCAACATGATCCGTTTCGGACGAAGGGGAATTGCCTTGAGGCAGCCGGAGCTTGCCCAGTCGAATTCTTCTTCGCTTCAGAGATTCCCTCGTGACGCAGGAGATAGGCTATGTCGTTTCTGATCACGCGCCGCGCGCTGCTTGCGGCCGCTTCCGCCATGACCGTAACCGCCGCCGCACCGCGCGCCTTCGCGCAGCCTGGGGTGTCCGCCGCCTCCGCTTCGGGAGCCGTAACGCCGCTTCGCATCGTCAAACGCACGCTCGAGGTCAACCGCAAGCCCGCCACCGTGTTCGGCCTGCAAGGACCCGGCGGCCGCTCCGGACTAGCCTTCACGGAGGGCGACGACTTCCGCGTGGGCCTGGTCAACGAAGCGACCGATCCGACCATCATCCACTGGCACGGGCTCAAGGCCCCGTGGAGACTGGACGGAGTGGGCGGCAAGCCGGCCAAGCTGATGACCGGGGGTGAGTCGCGCGCCTACGACTTCCCGGTCGGATCGGCCGGCACACACTGGATGCATGCCCACACTTTGCAGGAGCAGAACCTGCTGGCAGCGCCGTTGATCGTGCGTGAACGCAAGCCCGCCGACGAGCAGGAAGTCGTCGTGCTGCTGCACGACTTCTCCTTCACGCCACCGGAGGAACTCCTGGCCCGGCTCAAGAAACAGGGGGGACATGGGGCTCGGATGATGATGGGCCGCCCCGGCGGGATGAGCGGCATGATGGATGTGAACGACGTCGAGTACGACGCCTATCTCGCCAACGACCGCACGCTCGACGATCCGGAGGTCGTTGCGGTCGAGCGCAAAGGCCGCGTCCGCCTGCGCATCATCAACGGCGCGACGGCAACCGCGTTCACCATCGACACCGGTCGGATCGAGGCGGACCTCGTCGCGGTCGACGGCCAGCCCGTCCAACCGGTCCGCGGCCGCGGCTTTCCGGTTGCCATGGGGCAGCGCGTCGATCTCGTCCTCGACCTGTCGCGGGAGACGGGAGCCGTTCCGATCCTCGCGTTGCGTGCGGGCGCGCGCGAACGCACGGGCATCATCCTGGCCCCGGTCGGAGCGCACGTCGACAAGATCGCCTCCCTGGCGGACCGTAACGGGCCGCTGCTCGATTCCGCCTTCGAGGCGAATCTCAAGCCGCTTGCCCCACTCGCAAAGCGAGCCGCCGATCGGCGGATCGAGACCGTGCTCAGCACATCGATGATGAGTTATGCGTGGTCGCAGTCCGGCTTCGACCGGGACATCCCTATCCGGGAGGGCGAGCGGATCGAAGTCGCAATGTTCAACCACAGCCCCATGGCGCACCCGATGCACCTGCACGGCCACCGGTTCCAGGTGATCGAGATCGACGGCAGACGCGTGGATGGAGCGGTGCGCGACACGGTCAACGTGCCCCCGATGGGACGGGTAACGTTCGCCTTCGACGCCGACAATCCGGGCGTGTTCGCCTTCCACTGCCACCATCTCTATCACATGGCGGCCGGAATGATGGGCTTCTTCGCCTATGACGGCATCTCATAAGAGCCGATCCAAGAAGTTTCGTTTCAAAATGACTTGCGTGGTTTCGTCAAGCATCTGAGCATGATGCGGATCAAGGCGATGCCGATCTACCGGCGTCGCCGATTTTCTCGGCCAGCGCAGCGCCGAACGCTTTTCGCGATGCGTGCGCATACCCCGGATGCGCGAACAGTCGAGTGCGATGAGAGATCGCGGTGTGAGTAGTCGCGGTCGGCTCTAACCATTGAGCGACGGGCCCGCACTGCACAGAAGCGGGGTCGGGTGCCGCCGCGGAGCACGAGGGAAATGTGAAAGTGCCAAAGCGATAGGGTTGTAATATTTTACCTTGACAACCGTTGCTTCGGCGGCTCAGACTTAATTGTTCCCTGATCCTATTGAAGGAGGCTGCTATGGCCGATCCAAAGCTGAGCGTGGTGGGGGGTGCGGTTCGATTGACAATATCGGCTAAAACGGCCTTCGACCTTGGATCGCTGCAAAAAGGCTTAAAGTCACTCGCCGAGCGTCTGGGCCACCCGGCCTGCGCCACGGGCTGCGACATCCTTCATCTGGCCGCCGAGCGCGAATTCACGCTCGGCAGTACGGTCGAGCTCAATCCTCAGCCTTTACCGCCGCAACCTGACAGCCGTTCGCTGGCTTCAGAACGAACTTCAGCGCGGACCGTGACGGTATCGATCCCGGGCAAAGTGAGCGGCGACATCAATGCGCTGACGAGAGCCGCCGGCGTGGTACTGGGCAAACTCGGGTGCGGCGCGTGCTGCTCCGGGTTCGACATCCAGTTCCGCCGCGAGCTTGATCTCATCGTCCTCGATGATCAACTCAATGCCCAGGGATTCGGCCGGTTTCGCTAGCGTCCCCGTATTGGGTGTCGGGATCACCTATTCCGCGGCAATCGAGCCGCTGCTTGAAAGTCGACCGGAGCTTTTTCCGGTCGTTGAGATCGAGCCGCAGACCACATGGATCAAGACACCGGGGATTAAGACGCCGGGCGCGCCGGCTCAGTACCGGCTCAAAGAGGAGATGCTCGAACACCTGCTCGCGCTTCCCGGTCGCAAGCTGATCCACAGTGTGGGGACTCCTGTTGGAGGGTCGGTACGTCCAGAGCCTGCGCAACTGGCGCTGCTACAAGATGTCGTTCGACTGTTCGGCTCGCCGTGGGTGAGCGATCACCTAAGCTTCAACCAGACACCCGAGTTTGCGACCGGCTTCTTCCTTCCGCCCCGCCAGACGTCAGACGGGGTCAAGACCGTCACCCGGTCCATCCTTGACCTGCAAGAAGCGCTGCCGGTTCCGGTCGCCATCGAGACGGGCGTGAACTACCTCAAGATCCGGCGCGACGAGCTACCGGACGGCGAGTTTGTTCTTCGTGTCGTTCAGGCGGCCAACTGCGGCCTGCTGCTCGACCTGCACAACGTCTTCACAAACGCCCTCAACGGCCGACAGTCCGTCGATGAATTCCTGGACTGTATCCCGCTCGATCGGGTCTGGGAGGTTCATCTGGCCGGCGGAATGGAAATGGACGGATTCTGGCTCGATGCGCATTCCGGCGCCATTCCAGACGCGCTGTATGCGATCGCGGAACGTGTCATTCCACGACTTCCGAATCTCGGCGCTATCATCTTCGAGATTTTTCCCTCTTTCGTACCGGAGGTAGGGCTCGATCTCGTGAAGGAGCAGATGCAGCGTCTGCATTCTCTCTGGGCACTTCGCAGCCAGCCTGGGGAAGTACGCTCCGTTTCCCCGTTGCATGCCGTCTCGTCCCCCGTGAGCGAAGAGACAGTGCAGCCGGTTGTCTGGGAACGTGCGCTGGGGGCTCTCGTAACAGGGCAACGATCCGACGACCCTGTTGGTCAAGAGCTTCGAGCTGACCCGGGGGTCAACATTGTCCGAGGACTGATCGAGGAGTTTCGCGCATCGATGATCGTCGGAACGCTGCGGCTGACATCTCGGCTGCTGCTGCTGGCCCTTGGACCAGACGCGTTCCGGACGATACTCAATGACTACTGGTCAAAGTTTCCGCCACTGTTGTACGGCTCGCTCGAGGCGGCAGCGTTTGGTGAATACCTGCGGGCGCTGGACCTGAAAGTGCCTCACCTGGCGAAAATCCTCGAGTACGAGCAAGCCGCGCTGGCGACGTTGACCGACGACACGCCTAGAATTGTGCGGTTCGATTTCGAACCACTTCCCCTCTTGCGTGCGCTCGCGGAAGGTCGTCTCCCGGACCGGAGCGGCGAGGTCGGCGCGTATGAGATAGAGTTGACGCCGGACGGCCCCACCCCTGTCGCCGGTGTTGGTTTCGAGGCAGTTCGCGACGCATTTCCGTTTCATTAGAACAGAATTGCGAACACGCGGGGATGCGGCGTTGGAGGGAGGGAGGGAGGGAGGGAGACCTTCGATAGCACGGGAATAGGTGGTGGGCCCGGGAGGACTCGAACCTCCAACCAGACCGTTATGAGCGGTCGGCTCTAACCATTGAGCTACGGGCCCGAACTGCACAGGACCGGCGTTCGCACCGCCGAGCACGGTTCCCCCATACAATGCCCCGTCCCGGGCGGCAATCGCGCCGCGGCGGCCCCGTGCGGGACTCGCCCTGCTTGCGGCCGGTCCGGATTGCACGCAGGCGACTGCAAATGGCGCCCGCCAATGTCGAAAACCAGCGGTATTTTTAAGCCGCTGAGTCCGCGACTCAGTTATGCATGCAGCCGGCTACCGCCGCTGGACCGAGACTGCGATGCCCGATTTCCGCTTCGTCATTGGCGCTGCTTTGGCCACGGCTTTGCTGGCAGTGACCGCCTTCGGTTTCGCCGTGAGCCTGCGGCTCACTCAGCAGGCGCGCGTTGGTCCGCTCGAAGCCTCGCGCAGCATGGCCTATGCGGCGCCCGCCGACTGGAATCAATTCCACGATCCCGCCGGCACCCGGCGGTTCGATCAATTGGATATCGAGGGCACGCTGGCGATCGACCGCGCGCTCTCCCGCGGCGAACAGCGCGCGCAAGAGGAACAGACCGCCAGCATTCCGGCGCCCGCCAACACTCCGCGCGCAGCGGAGAGCAATCCGCCGGTGGCGGCTGCGCCGGTCGCCGAGGCAGAACGCAATCCGTCGGCTGCTGCGCCGGCGGAGGCCGCAACGGAGCACGTCACCAGCCAGCCGGCGGCCGAGGACAGCCAGGTCGAGGAGGCCGCGGCGCAGGAGACGCGAGACGCTGAGGCTGCCCAGCCCAGCGCACCAAAGGCCAAGCGCGCCGCTCAGCCTAAGAAAAAAGTGGCGAAGGCGCCCAAGGCGCGCGCACCTGCGAAGAAGCGGGCGCGAGCGGCGGCCAAGCCGAAGACTGACGACTGGTTCTCCTGGCCGGCCACCGGCGGCTGACCATCGGCGAAATTCTGACTGGTCATTCCGGGGCGCGGCGAAGCCGCGAGCCCGGAATCCATAACAACTGACGCAGCAAGAATCGCACGGATTCGGATTATGGATTCCGGCTCTCGCTCACTCCGTTCGCTCGGCCGGAATGACGAATTGAGAAAACGCCGCTATAAGCCCGCGCTCCGCCGCTCGCCGCTCGCCGCTCGCCGCTACATCCGCAATAATTTCTTGGCGTTGCCGCTTAGGATCTTCGCCTTGTCGGCGTCGCACAACGGCACCGTCTGCATCCAGCGCGTGGCCGGTGGATTGAGCACGAACGGATAGTCGACCGCGAACATGATGCGGTCGACGCCCATCTCCATCACGCAGCACAACAACGCCGGATCGGAGAAATTGCCGCTCGTGGTGATCCAGAAATTGTTGCAGAAGATGTCGCGGAAACTGATCTGCTTGGCGCCCGGCCGCGCCAGCGCGTGATCGACGCGCCAGACCAGGAACGGCAGCGTCTCGCCGAGATGGCCGAGGATGATCTTCAGACCGGGATGCTTGTCGAACACCCCGCTCAGCACCATGCGGATGCCGAGCGTGGCGGTTTCCACGGTGTAGCCCCAGGCGGCGCGCACCACCATCGGGAAGTCCTGGGCGTACTCATTATAATAGGCGTCCATCACCCGGGCGTCGGGCAGCCCGGGATGCAGGTAGATCGGCACGTCGAGTTTTTCAGCGCGCTCGTAGATCGGCCAGAACCGTTTGTCGTCGAGAAAGACGCCGTTGGCGAGGCCGTGGATCATGGCGCCCTTGAAGCCGTGCTTGGTGACGGCGCGTTCAAGCTCGTCGGCGGCGGCCTTCGGATCGGCGGTCGGCAGCGCGGCGAAGGCGGCGAAGCGATCGGGCTTGGCGGCGCAGACCGCGGCGAGGCGGTCATTGACCGCGCAGGTGAGCGTCGCGGCGATCTCGACCGGCAGCTTCTGCGCCGAGGGCGCGCCATGCGAGAGCACCTGCACGTCGATGCCGGCATCGTCCATTTCCTTCAGCCGTTGCGCGCCGAGATCGTGCAGCCGGGTGGAAATATCGCCCGGCCGGCCGGCCTCGATGCCGGTGAAATGCTTCGCCAGTTCGGCGTCCCAATAATGCTCTTCCAGCGCGATGACCGGACATTGCGGCTTTTGAAACATGTTTCCCCCTCGACGGTATTACCGCATGCTTCCTATCAATCGCGCCCGGCCCTGTCACGGGGCGCGGAACGAAAGCGCGCGGGCGCGGTTATCTGTGCCAAATTCCATCCATGCGCAGGGGGCTCGCATGCTCAAATATGCCATCGTTTTTCTGATCATTTCGCTGATCGCGGGCGCGCTCGGCCTGACCAATATTTCGCGGATCGCCAAGCGCATCTCGCTCGTTCTGTTCGCACTGTTCTTCCTGCTGTTCCTGCTCATCGTCGGCCTCATTCTGCTGATCGGCGAAGCCATCGAGCGCCCGGTCGTGCCGGCAGGCGCGGTGATGCGCGATCACGGCGGCTTTGCCCTCTTGGTGGAGCCCCGCGCGGGGTGCAACCCTGCTGTGTCGATTTCCCCTTGGCGCCCGGCCTGAGTCGGGCGTTAAATCATCCTGGGGACGGGGCGATGTCGAGGGCGGCTGCCATGACCCAATGCGTCGAGAAGCAGTTCCTCCTGCGTTGCAATACCGCGCTGATGCTCAGCCTCGTTTGGGGCGGGCTCGCCACCTGCGCGCTCGGCGCCGTGGTGTTCGACTTCGGTCGCGTGTTCGGCGCCTGGTAAATCAACCGCCGTTCGCGTCCGCTGAGTGCGGCCGCCGCAGGCCGCGCAGCGCGCGCAGCAGATTGCCGGGCGAGAACGGCGCAAAGCGAAAAACCACCTGATGGCGGCCGGCGGGGATTTCCAGCCCGCGGAACAGCACGTCGGCGCGCAGCACCGGGGCCACTTGGCCGTCGATCTCGGCGATCCAGCCGGGATAATAGACGTCGTGCAGCACCAGCATGCCGCCCGCAACTGATTCCACTTCGATATCGATGCGGTCCGGGCGCCATGACACGATCCGCGCCGGCGCGACGCCGGCCGCACCGGCCGCGCTCGCCTGTGGCACCGCGCCATAGCTGCGCGACGGCGGCGTGTCGTCGTCGATCAGCGCGCGCTCGGGCGACGGATTGAACATCAATTGGCCGTCGCCGCCGGTGGCGTCAGCGTCGGCAATCTGGATGCGGGTGGTGAATTTCAGCCGCGGCGTCGGATTGCGCAGCCGGTAGACCCACACGTCGGGGCCGGCCCGCAAGACGTCGGCGACCGGGCGCTTGGCCAAATGCGGCACCTGCTCGATCGGCCGGCCGAGCACCAGATAATCGAGCCCGAGCGAGCGCGCCAAGGCGCAGTCGTAGCCGTCGAACGAGGCCGGGAAGGAGCGCATCTCCGCCAGCCAATTGGCCTCGCCCGGCGACACCAAGCGGTCGTAAAAACCGATCCGCAGCGGATTGTAGCCGTTGATCGCTTCCAGCCCGCGCACCATCGCCAGGTTCTGCCACGGCCCGCCCAGGCCGACGATCTCGATCCGCGGCCGCTCGCCGTTGCGGTTGCGCTCGCGGATGGCGCGTTCGAGCGCGTCGAGCACCTGGGCGTCGCCGGCCGCCGGCCGGTCGAGCACCGCATAATGGCTGCGGCTCTCGGCATTGAGCCGGAACGCCGCGTTCCACCACAGCAATTCCGCCACGGCCATGACGGTGACCGCCACCGCCGCGGCTTGGCGCGCGCGCGGCGTGCGCGCACAGATGAGCAGCAGGATCACCGCGAGCGGGATCGGCGCGGTCTGCAGCACCGCCAGCAGCGCCGCGCCGCCATGGCCGGAATGGTGCGAGAACAGCACCGCCCAGGCCAGCAGCGCCAGGCAACCGCCGAGCACGACCGTGTTCGCAAGAATGCGGCGGCGCGGCAGGCCGTCACGCACATAATCGGCCAGCAGATGGCCGGCCAGAAGCGCTAGCACAGCGAGCAATACGAAACTCGCATCCACCGGGCGGCGGAATTTGCTGACCCCCGGCACCCATTCGAACGCCGCGGCGAACAGCGGCGTGTAACGGCCGAGCGCATAGACGAGCGCCGCGATCAGCACGGCGCCGATCAAGATCCGGCCGCGCCGAAACGCCCGGCCGCCGGCGACGCCGAACCACAACAGCAGGATCAGCGGCACCGAGCCGACGAAAAGATAATTGAAGGAGTCGTCGGTGAGTGCGACTTCGGGCACGCTTCCGGCGCTCGGACCCCAATAGGCGCCGTGCGATCCAAAAATATCGGCGACCGCGAGCTGGGCGAGGTTGGCCGGGTAGAGCGAGCCCTTGAGCGCGGTCTCCAGCAACAGCACCGGCCGGTTCGACAGCGCCGCGAATTGCATGGTCAGCAGCACGGGCGCGGCGACCAGCCCGACCACCGCCACGGTCATGGTGGCCAGAACCGGCAGCCGTTCGCGCAGAAAGCGCAGCGGGCGTTCCGCGCCGACGATCTCCGCAATCGCGGCCGCCGCCAGCACGAAGCACAACAGCAGCGCCACCTGATTGCGCCCGAGCGCCAGCGCCGCGGCGACCAATGAAAAGGCGATGGCGATCGGAATCGAACGCCGCTGCAATGCCAGTTGCAGCAGCAGCAGCGCCGGCGGAAACCAGCCGTAGCTCAGGATCATGCCGGTGTGTTGCAGCCGCCCGGCGGCGCCGCCGCCGAACATGAACACTGCGGCGGCCAGCACGCAGGCGGCGGCCGGCCAGCGCGCGCGCCAGCCGATCGCGCCGATGGCGAGCCCACCTACCAACAGGTGCCCGAACACGATGAGGTCGAAGGCGCGCAGCGAGGGCGCCGGATCGAACAGCGCCCACAGCACGAAGGCGGGCGCGAAGATCAGCGATTGCGGGTCGGCTACGCTGGGATGGCCGCCGTAATGATACGGATTCCAGAACGGCGCGACGCCTTCGTGCAGTGCGGCCGCGAGAAAGCGGAAGAAGGCGTAAAACTGATTCTTGGAGTCCCACGGGACGACGGTGTCGGTGACGATCCAGCGGCTGGCGGCCAGGAGCCAGAGCGCCCCGATCGCGGCTGCGATCACGAGCAGTCTATCGAGCGGCGCGCGCGGCGCACGCTCGGTCGGCCTCGCGGCAGCGCGCGGCCTGTCGTCGGCCAGCCCCGGCATTTTAACCATCCCCCTACCCCAGAGTGGCGCAAAACCGCCGCTGCGGCACTGGGGTATTTTGTCTCGTATGGCAATGCCACCGCCGGCGTGGTTAGGCGCCGGTCTTGCCATCACTTTGTCGCCCCGCCCCCACGAAAATGACGCACCCGCTTGCTCGATTGCTTGGCGTGACACGCACGTCGGAGGGGACCATGCGCTGGCTCGCCTGCATCATCATGGCCGCGGTCCTTTGCGCGCCGGCCGCCGCCGCGCCGCGCATCAGCGACCTCGCCTCGCCGGACGCGGTGCTGCGCTGGATCAACGACTACCGCGCCAAGCCCGATCCGGCCGCCGTTCCCGCCGTGGTGCGCGCGCTCTCGCTGCGCGGCGCCTTCAAGGATCCGGAAGCGGCCGGCGTCTATGTCGGCTTCCTCGCCGGCGCGATCAATTCGCAAGGTCCCAACGCGGACGCGCTGATCGATAAAATTTTTCCGCTGCCGCCGCAGGATCATTGGGCGGTTGTCCGCGCCATCGCCTATTCCGGCCATCCCGACTGGAAGGCACTCCTGCGCGCCGCGGCGCCGCGCATGCCGGCGCGCCAGGTGATGATCGAGCGCCATCTCGCGGGCAAGCTGCCGGTGCTGGCGCAGGTCGGCTTCGAGCAGGAGCCGGGCTGGTTCGCCGGCTGGCGCAACTACGTCTGGCTCGACGGCTCCGGCGGCAAGGATGCGGCGAAGCAGTTGACGCTCGCGCCCAGTCCCGACGTGCTCGACACCTTGTGGGGATTTTATTTCGCCACCGGCAGCGAGCGCGCGCTGATGCGCATTGTCGAATTGCTGCCGTGGTCGAAGGAGCACGATAATGTGGAGCGGCTGACCCTCGGCGGCATGGCGAAATTCACCCTCGCCAGCAATGCCGCGCGTGACGCCGCACTGCTGGCGGCATTGAAGCGCATGCATACGCGCGCCCCCAAGGACAGCGCGCCGATGCTGGCCGAGGTAATCGAGGCCGCCGAGACCGTCGACACCGCGCGCATCCGCAAGCAGGCGTTCGCGGCGATCGAAGAGCTGCGGCGCAAGGGCCCGGGCTCCACCCGCAAAGTGGCGTGGTGGGGACAGATCGGCCAGGGCGCGCTGGCGCTTGGCTGCATCGGCGCCGCGGCCACCGGCCATATCGAGCTGGGCCTGCCCTGCGTGATCGGCGGCGCCACCTCGGCGGCGGCGCTGCGCTATTGGGCCACGCCGGAATAGGGCGTGCTATCTAGCCAAGATTGCTTGAGACGGGGCTCCGCGCCACGCGCTAAATTGGAATCCACCCAAGCCGTCGTAGCCGAGCGCACGCTGCTAGCGCCGTTCTTGACGCTCTTGACGCTCCAGCCAATCGCGCAGGATACGCATGTTGCGCTTGTTGGCGCGCCACATCACGTCGAAAGCGTCGCCCACGAGCGGCACCGAACCGACCACGCCGTCGAGCGCCACATTGGCGATCATGCGCGCGATCACACGGCGCGGCGCGCCAAGCTGATAGGCCTCGTGCACGATGAACAAGGACAGCACTGTCGTGATGGTGTCTCCGATGCCGGGCACCAGACCGATCAGCCCGTCGAGGCCGAACCGGATATTGGTGCCGGGAATCAGCACCGCGGTGTCGAGCAGCGTCGCCAGCGCATCGAGCCGCGCAAGGCGCTCGTGGCGCGAGCGCGGCCGGGTGATGTCGAAATCGCGAAAGGAACGGGTGTAAGCGGTGCTCATGACCGCAAGATAGGATGCGGGCGCGCAGACACAAGGCACCGGAACACCGCGGTAACCGTCATGGCGCAGCGCGGTTGCAAGGCTGGCCGATTGCGCTTATACAGCGCCATTCAAGCCCCGGCGTGGAGTTCCCCCGCCGGATTCTTGTTTCCGACATTCCGTGACCTGACATTCAAGACCTGCCGGCCATGCGCGACGCGTCTGTGCCGCAAAAAATAAGGATCGCCGCAATGGCCAGAAAACCGGCAACGCGCACTGAGTTCGTTCTGTTCGACGTGGTCTACGAGGACGGCTCGCAACGATCCAACCGCAAGGTGCCGAGCGAGGTACTGGGCGGGCTCGACGGCGATGAGCCGGCGCGCGCCATCATCGAGGCGCAGGACCGCGCGATCGGCGAAAAATCCGGCATGTCCGCGCTGACGATCAAGAGCATCCGCCGCGCCGGCGAGAAGGAACCGGCAGAGAGTTGGAAGAAAGTCCGCCGCGCCTGACGCCGCGCCGCCACGCAGATTCCGTTAGCCGTCATTGCCCCCGGTACAAGAAATCGTCGCTGCTTCCAGCGCGGCGAGCTCCAGCACATGCGCGAGCGTATTGAGGCCGCAGCCGCGGGCGCGCTTGGCGAGCGCCAGCGCCTGCAAGCTGATCTCCTGCGCGGTCCTGATGCGCTCGCGAGCGAGCGGGTCATGGATAAGAAAGCCGGGCGCCGGGATCATCGACTTGCCGCGACTCATCATGCGTGTCTCGTTTGAGTGGTGCGGACGCGAGCAAGCCGGAAATGAGTATAAAACAAAATTACAACTATCAGTATTCTTTAGCTGCCATTGGTTGTCAAATACTAATTGGTGCAATCTGTAGAATGTAAAGAATATCAATGGCTTGCGTTCGCTGCCGCTTTGACTTAACGCGGCGAGCATGGCCAAAGCTTCCAAAGCCCCTGCTCTGAAGGCCAAATTCCCCCGCCTGCGCCGCATCCGCCAGGAGCAGTTGGGCTGGGAGATCGTCGACATTTTGAGCCGGCTGCCGGGCAACAAGCCCAGCATGTCGTCGATCTACCGCCTGGAACAGGGCGAGGCGATCCGCATGTCGAGCGCGCGCCGGGTATTCGACGTGGTCAATGCCGCGCTCGACAGCAAGCTCGATCCATCGAAGGAACTGAAAGCGAGCTGGTGAGCTGATCCCTCGCCTGCTCGAAGCTTTGCGCCACGCCGTGGCCTCATGGTTCGAGACGCGTCGCCATAAGCGCGTTCACGCGCGTCTTCGACGCGCTATGGCGACGCTCCTCACCATGAGGATTTGGGTGGGGCTGCGATGCCGCTCCTTCCTAAATCCTCATCCTGAGGAGGCCGCGCAGCGGCCGTCTCGAAGGATGAGGCCCGTGCATTCCATTCCGATGCCTCATGGTTCGAGACGCGGCGCTCCTCACTATGGGTTGTCTGATGGCGGACGTCTTTAATTCCTCTGCCAATTCTCATTCGGCGCATAAGCGAAGGACGTAGCACCGGCATTCGTCGCATACGGCGAGAATCCCTGCGCCTTGGCCTGGTAGTAATAACCGCGCGCATAGTTCGACACCGCGCGATCGGCATTGCCGCCGGCCGCGCGATAGGCGCCGGCGAGATAGCGCATCGCATAGGTCATGTTGACGTCGGGATCGAGCAAGCCGGAAGCCGAGCCGGTGTAACCCATGGCGCGCGCGGTGCCGAGCCTGATCTGCATCAGCCCGTAATTGCCGCGGCTGACCACGCGCGGATTGTAGCGGCTCTCGCGCATGATCACGCGATGCACCAGCGCGTCCGGCAGGCCGTGGGCCGCCGCGTGGCGCGCGACCATCGATTGCAGCGCGCCGTCGACCGCAGGTCCGGTAACGCGTCCGGCGGCACGCGGCTCAGCCTGCGAGCCGGACGACGAAGGCGCTTGCCAATTGTCGTCGCGCGCCACAGCGACGCGATCTGCGGACCGCGAGCGTGCTGTACGGCGTGCCTGCCGCGACGAAGGCGCGCCGTCGCCCTGCCACTGATTCCAGTCGCCCCACCAGGACCATTGATCCTGCGCTTGTTGATGATCGATTTGGGGAGCGCGGCGGGACTGGGAGGCTTCGCGCGCCAGCGCGGGTTCAATCAGCGCGGCGACAATAAGGGCAGACGCGGCAAGCGTGCAGGCACGGACATTCATTATAGCGCTCCATGATGATGATCCTCTTCCGTGCCCTCCCTTGCGTGCCCATTGAGTGGGGCGAGCGTCGGGCGAAAGCGTGAGGATCGCGGGGTGATGTCGTGGCCCCGAAGCGGGTCCGGTTCCGTTCGACCGACCCAGCTTGGAATTTGCCCGTTACGGCAACTGAGGCGGCCGTGAAAGATCAAGCCGCTGCGGCAGCGACAGCGCCTTGCGGCGTTTGATGGCGACAATGACGATGATCCCCACCGCGATGCCCAGTCCCGCAAACAGGCAGGCCATGGCGGCCAACAGCGACGTGACGAAGCCGCTTACCGCCTGGTGGCCGACGGCGAGCACGGTTTGCGGCTCCTTGCGGCCGTCGCGGTAGGACGCGGACAGGCGATAGACGCCCGGCTCGCGGATCTCGAAGCTGAACAAGGAGCGGCCGGCGCGCGATCCGGACGAATAATTGGTGCTGGCGGCGCTTTGCAGCGGAACGTTGGCTCCGCCCGCGCCGGAGGTCACGGTGACCGCAAGGCCCGAGACATTGCCGACGTCGTAGACGCGTCCGTCCAGCGTGCTGCGATGTTCGTGGAAAATGGTGTAGCTGCCGGTCCGGTCGAGCTTGAGCTCGGCCTGCCCCGGCGCCAGCATCCGGATCATCTGGTCGAAGGAACCGAGCGCCGCGAACAGCAGGGTCGTAAACCCGCCGATAGCGGCGAGCAACACGATCACGGCGAGCACATACCAGAGGCGGCTCGGCGGGCGGGGCGGCGCAGCCGCAGTCGGCGAGGCATGCGTCATGCCGGCAGAATGCCAGCGCGGAGCCGGCCAGGCAATTCACCCGGTGCATGGCCGGTGCGCACTGCGACCACCGCGATTATATGAACGACATAATCGTATCGAGCGAGGATGGACGCCTATGAGCAGAGCCTTCGTGAAAGAGCCCGACGGCGGGGAAGTGTTCGAGGACCTGCCGGACCGGCCGGTCTCGCCGCACCCGAACTATGTGACTGCCGACGGTCTCGCCGCGCTCGAGGCTGCGCTCACGCGCGCCCATCAGGAGCACGCGGCGGCGCAGGCCGCCAATGACCGCGGCGCGTTGGCAACGAGCGCGCGCGACCTGCGCTACTGGACTGCGCGCCGCGCCAGCGCGCAGGTGATCGCGCCGCCGCAGGATGCCAGCACGGTGCATTTCGGCTCGACCGTCACGGTGGAGCGCGACGACGGCCGCCGCCAGACCTTCCGCATCGTCGGCGAGGACGAAGCCGACCCGGCGCGCGGCACGCTCTCCCATGTGGCGCCGCTGGCGCGCGCCCTGTTCGGCAAGACGGTGGGCGACGTGGTGCCGGCCGGCCAGTCGGACGCCGAGATCGTCGAGATCAAGTGACCCGACCGGCAGACTGAAAGAAACACGCGACCGCGCGACCGCAATCGGGTAGCTTGGCGGCGCCCTGTGGGCCAAAAGACATTCAACAGACATTCAACGTGGTGGAGAGAACAATGGCGAAGGCGTATTGGGTTGCGGTCTATCGTTCGATTTCAAATCCCGATGCATTGGCGGACTATGCCAAGCTCGCCAGCCCGGCGGTGGCCGCCGCGGGCGGGCGCTTCCTGGCGCGCGGCATGCCAGCGCAGGTCTATGAGGCAGGCATCAACCAGCGCACGGTGCTGATCGAGTTCGACAGCCTGGCCGACGCCGTCGCCTGCCATGACGGCCCCGCCTATCAGGCGGCGCTGAAGGCGCTCGGCAAATCCTGCGAGCGCGAGATCCGGATCATCGAGGGGGTGGCGTAGCGGAGCAGGCGCGGGAGGATCGCGCATCACGGCGCGACGAAGGCCCTATGGTCTCGGTTCATCGCCTCCCGCCGCCGCAACGCCGATGCCGGTCTTCACGCCCCACCAGGACGCCGCGCTCGGCGCCGTCGCCGCCTGGCTGAAAGCGAAGCTTGGCCGCAAAAGCGTGCCGCCGGTGTTCCGTCTGTTCGGCTATGCCGGCACGGGCAAGACCACGCTGGCGCGCCACATCGCGGAAGGTGTGGACGGCGAGGTGCGGTTCGCCGCCTTCACCGGCAAGGCCGCGCTGGTGATGCGCAGCAAGGGCTGCGAAAAAGCCTCCACCATCCATTCGCTGATCTACCGCGCGCGCGACAGCGGAGACGGCGAGCCGAGCTTCGCCCTGTGGGACGACGCGCCCGTCTCGAAGGCGAAGCTGATCGTGATCGACGAATGCTCGATGGTGGACGCGGAGCTCGGCCGCGACCTGATGTCGTTCGGCGTACCGGTGCTGGTGCTGGGCGATCCGGCGCAGCTTCCGCCCATTCAAGGCGGCGGCTTCTTCACCGACGCGGAGCCCGACGCCATGCTGACCGAGGTGCACCGGCAGGCCTTTGACGATCCGATCGTGCGGCTCTCGATGGAGGTGCGCGCGGGCCGCCGGCTTGAGCCCGGCGATTACGGCGAGACCCGGGTGGTGAAGAAGGCCGCGCTCGATCCCGAGCGGGTGCTCGACGCCGACCAGGTGCTGGTCGGGCGCAACGCCACGCGGCGCGCCTACAACAAGCGGATGCGCGAGCGGCGCGGCCTGCACGACGCGCTGCCGATGGCAGGCGACAAGCTGGTTTGTCTGCGCAACAACCGCAAAAAGGGCCTGTTCAACGGGGGGCTCTGGGTGGTGAAGGAACGCGGCACACGCCGCAGCGGCGTGATGACCTTGCGCCTCACCCCCGACGAGGAGACCGGCGCGCGCGCGGTGAAGGTCTCGGTGCGGCCGGAATGTTTCACCGGCGGCATCGAGGCGTTCGACTGGGCGCGGCGCAAACCCTACGACGAGTTTGACTACGGCTATGTTCTGACCGTGCACAAGGCGCAGGGCTCGCAGTGGGACGACGTGGTGCTGTTTGACGAAAGCTTCGCCTTCGCCGAAAGCCGGGAGCGCTGGCTCTATACCGGCATCACGCGCGCGGCGAAGCGGCTCACCGTTGTGGTGTGACCGAGCTACGGCGAGCCGCGGAAGACGCCGTCCTTGAAGAACACCCGGAACGGGGTGGTGCCGGTGGCGCCGCCCTCGAATGCGCGCCAGCGGCCGTTGCTGCACAGCGTGCCGCCCTGCGCCGGCGCGGCGTCGAATTCGGCGACGTTGAAATGCACCTTTTGCACCTGACCGTCCGGCCCGTTCTCCACCGCCATAAAGGTGGTGACGCATTTGCCGCCGGTGATCACCGGGTCATAGCCCTTGATTTGAATTCCGCCGCCGCCGGTGCTGCCGAAGGTGCTCTTGAGCACGGGCCAGCTCTCGTAATTCTCCTGCGCGGAAGCTCCGGAGAGCGCCAAGGCCGCGAAAGCAAAGACGAGACCAAGGATTCTGCCGCTTCTCATGGGACCGTTCCTCTCCTGTCGCCAAACCTGGGTGTCATCAGTGATACGCGTCAGCCTCGCGTTTGGATGCAGGCAAGCCCGGCAGCGCTCTCCTTGCGCAGGATCGTGTTAGCCGATCCGAAGCGCAAGCGGCGGCGGCCACAGTCCGATTGACCTGGAAGCGGGCACCCTTGTAGCGTGCAGAAAGTCAATCCTCAACTTTCGGAGAGGCAGATGTTGATGTTGAAAAGGCTGTCACTGGGCGCCGTCCTGGGAGCAATTTATGCGGCCGGGATTTCCACGGCCTCCGCCCAGACCGGGCTGATCACCTGCTGGTACAATGAGAAAGACGCTTATACCGGCGCCGACGACGCCCAGCCGGGCTACGGGCCCGGCCTCAGACGCGTGGACCAGCGCGGAGATTACACCTGGGCCTACACCATCCGCGCGCCGGACGGCACCAGCTGCCCGCGCAAACGTCCGGGATCCTGACCGAAGGCGTCATCGGTGAGTGAGAGTCGCGGAGTGTCGAGGACTGAATAGCGGCCGCAGGCCGCTCTACTCCGCGGCGCTCAGCTTGCGGCGCGCCCCCCAGGAGTCCAGCACCGCCTGCATCTCGCCGGCGACGAAGGCGCGGGCGCTGTCTTTGTCGTAGCCCTCCGCCAGCATCGCATCGTAATCGGTGAGCCGGTGCCGCACATAGGCGACCAGCGACAACCACGCGGCATTTTCCGGCGAGGCCGTGCGCAAGCCGGCACTGTCCAGCGCATGATCGACCACCGCGCCGAATTCGTGGGTTGGGATACTGGGCGCAAGGTGACGCAAGGCGGCTTCGATGCTGGAGCGGGAGGCCATGGGCTTCATGTAGCACGAAGCACTCATTCCCTCATGGTGAGGAGCCTCGCCATAGCAGGCGTAGCCTGCGTACACTTGGCTACGTGCGAGGCGTCTCGAACCATGAGGCCACTCAAGCAAACGCACGTAGCAATCCGGGCCTCATCCTTCGAGACGGCCGCTTCGCGGCCTCCTCAGGATGAGGGTTTATCTATCGCCTCATGGTGAGGAGCGTCGCGCAGCGACGCGTCTCGAACCATGAGGCCACCGGAACACCGCTCACGGCTCCATCAACCGCTCGGCGAACAGCACCATGGTCTTGCGATAGATCTCCGAGCGGTTCCACTCGCGCATCACCTGGAAATTCGGCGTGCCCTCGCCGTAGGGCGCGCCGGCGCGCCAGCCGTTGACCTTTAAGAGATTGGCGGTGGAGGCGAGCACGTCGGGCACGCTGCGGCGCAGATCCACATGGCCGTTGCCGTCGTAATCGACGCCGTATTTGATGTAGGAAGACGGCAGGAACTGGGTCTGGCCGAGCTCGCCGGCAAAGGCGCCGACCATTTCG
>Ga0080064_1001074_pt1 | contig 60869 bp, 59 predicted proteins | sample Subgrocontami54m_FD_69260 | JGI IMG/M metagenome (GOLD analysis project Ga0080064, IMG submission 69260) | Subsurface groundwater microbial communities from S. Glens Falls, New York, USA - GMW46 contaminated, 5.4 m (SPADES assembly) (version 2) ... | reverse complement strand
TTTTTTTGATGTAACATTTGATGACTCAAGGGGATAGGAAGTTGAGTGCGTGCCAACTGTGTCGGAATCCTGTCGTCTCGAATATCACCTATGCCAGTGACTATTCTTGAACCATGTCTGCGAGTTTTACACACGCCCACCAAGTGTCGCCCGTCCAAGCTCGCGCTTGAACCATGGCCGAAAATGAACACTTTTTGTGCAAATTCCTACAACGACAGCACGTCACATTCGGGAGAAGTCCATGGCCCCCCTCGAATCGCTCCGCGCTTGCATGGCCGAGGTCGATGCCTTTTACCGCCAGCACGGCATCTTCCAGGGCAAGTTCGGCTTCGGCGCCAAGCCGGCCCTTATCGTCATCGACATGGCCTACGGCTGGACCGATGCGAGTTATGCCGGCGGTTCGGCCCGGCTCGACAGCGCCATCGCCGCCATCGCCCAACTTTTGCCCGCCGCCCGCGCCAAGAAGGTCCCGGTCATCTACACGACCTCGTTGTACTCCGACAAGCCGCAATTCAAGTCGGCCGCCGATTTCTCGCCGCAGTATCGCCGCTGGGACCGCCGCGCTTGCGAGATCGACGAGCGCGTGCAGCGGCAGCCCGACGAATACCTCGTCGTCAAGGAACACGCCAGCGCCTTCGCCGGCACCGCCCTGGTCGGCCACCTCGTCGCAGAGCGCGTCGATACCCTGCTCATCACCGGCTGCTCGACCAGCGCCTGCGTCCGCGCCACCGCCACCGACGCCAAGGCGAACGGCCTCAAGCCCATCGTGATCCGCGAAGCCGTGCAGGACCGCTCGGAGATTTGCCACGAGTTCACGCTGTTCGATCTTCAGGCAAGGTTCGCGGATGTGGTGGGGGTGGGGGAGGCGCTGGCGTATTTGCAGCGATTGCCGTCGGGTGGTTGAGCAGCCCGGCGGCTTGAAGCAGCCGGGCTTTTGGTTGCGCGGCACTGCTTTTTCATTGGAATCAACCTCATCATCTGGTAGGAACAATCCTGGGAGCAGTGCCATGCCCATGCGATTCGATGCGACGCTTAAGGACCTCGTGCAGAGTTTTCTGCCGGACTTTGAGCGTCAACTCGAATTGACCGACCTTGGGCCGTTGACGCCGCTGAACGTCGATCTCTCCACGATTAGCGCCGCGACGGACATCGTCCTGGGGCACGGCGATCCGCCGCAGACAATCGTGGACCTGAATTTCCAGGCCAGCCGCGACAAAGACCTTGCGGCCCGCGTGTTGATGTATAATGGTCTCTTGCATCACCGGTTTAACGCGCCGGTCCACAGCCTGATTGTGCTCTTGCGGCCGGAAGCTGATGATCGGCAATTGCGAGGGCGTGTGCGCTACCAGGTCCGGTCGCGAAAAAGCAGAATGGACTTCACCTATGAAGTCGTGCGGCTCTGGCAGTGGCCAGTGGATCGGCTCTTGGAAGGTGGGCTGGGCGCCATGCCACTGGCGATTTTGGGCAAGTTGCCCGGTAACGTCTCGGCAGAAACTGCTCTCGCCCAAGTCGTCAACCAGATTTCTGAGCGCTTGTCCCGTGAAGCACCGCCGGCCACGGGCGCCAAGCTGCTGACCGCGTCTTACGTTTTGTCAGGATTGCGAGTATCGAAGCAGATTGCGAAAAAGGTCTTTCAAGGAGTCCAAGCCATGAAAGAATCGACGACGTACCAGGGAATCGTGGAAGAAGGTCGCGAAGAGGGCCGCATCGAGCAAACCCGCAAGATCATTCTTCGCCAGGGAAAAAGGAAATTCGGCAAACCGACTGCCGCCATCGCCGCGGTGATCGAAGGCACCGACGATCTTCATCGCCTCGAACGGCTGTCGGACCGGCTGCTGACGGCATCAAGCTGGCAGGATTTGCTGGATGCCGAATAAGCTTGGTGGTCAGCGTTCTGGCCAAAACAATCGCCAAGGATCGTTTCGCCGTCTGAAGCGCCATCGACGGTTGCCCGGTTCCGCACTGAAGACTGACCGAGTCCAAGCCATGAAAGAATCGACGACGTATCAGGGAATCGTTGAAGAAGGCCGCGAAGAGGGCCGCGAACAGGGCCGCATCGAGGAGGCCCGCAAAATCATTCTTCGACAGGGAAAAAAGAAATTCGGCAAAGCAAACGCCGCCATTACGGCTGCACTCGAAGGCACGGCTGATCTTGAACGTCTCGAACGGCTTTCAGATCGGCTGCTGACCGCCGCAAGTTGGCAGGATTTGCTGGATGCCGAATAGTCTTGGTGGTCAGCGTCATGGCCAAAACAATCGCAAAGGATCGTTACGCCGTCTGCATCGCCAACGACGGTTGCAACACCGGCATGGGCCTCTTGCGTTTGACTCGCGAAGAGATTTGGTTAAGATAAGAATGGCGACTTGCACCGGATGCGTTTGGTCGTCTAAGAACACCTTTCGCCGTTCCGGCAACAAGTTCCTTGATAAGTGATCGCGTAGAAGCAGCGATCCTTACGGATGGCTGCGCGCTCAAGCCCCGTTAGCGACGATGCAAAAACGGGGCAACCAGGGATATGCTTTTCCGGGCCTTCCCCTGGCCACCCCAATTCCCGGTGAGGGAACACCCATGAAAACGGATAAGGGATTGCAGGTCAAGACCACTCGGCTAGCCGAGCGGGCAATCGAGGACGCATGCAAGATTCTGCTTGAAGAAGGCGGAATCAGCGAGGTTCTCAAGTTCTTGGCGATCATGGCGCATGGCGCATTGTTGCCAGCTCCTGTGATTCTCCGATTGAAGCAACAGGCAGCCAAGATTGGAAATCGGAGAGTGAGGCATCGGGCAGTTCGCTCCGCTTGAGGAGCATCTTTCAACATGAACCCCCGGCCATCTCCATCCGGGGGTTCTTTTTTGCGACGAAATCGTAGGACGGTATCGGTTCCCCTATTGCCGCAGATCGGCGCTCATTTTGTATTCCGACGACGTTTCAGAGAGATGTCCGTGAAAAAATCTTCGTTCACAAGAACGGGCGCAATGAATATCATCCTCTTTTCTTTCTTGCCACTTCCGAATGCCTGATTGCGATAATGCCCTCTTCGCCAATGAGGTCGCAACTTGATGGCCGCCGAGCGCCCTTCGCTTGTTTTCTTTCGCCGATCTTCGTATAGCGTGACCTTTTGTTGAAATGAATAAACAAACGGGATCAAGCGCAAGTCGCGCTGAGCCTTTCGAAGCTCTTCCTGCCCTCGCGTCTTTGCCTTCTCGACATATCGCTCGCATCGTGAGTAATACGAGGGATTGTCGGGGCCAATTTCCTTTGTTCGGAACATGGAAAGGAGTTGACACGCATTGATGGCCGCTCGGATTGCTCGATACACAATAACCTGTTCGTCATGCACATTTGAGAATTCGGCGCTTCCAAATGTCTCGGCAAAAGCGTCTTCGACTGTTTGCCCGTTCTCTTTGTCCCAAAAGATGCCTGAGTAATTCTGGTTCGACGTAAGATAGCCACCTGCAATCATCAACCGGATCTTCGGATTGTAATAGACAATGGCAAGGTCGGGTTCGTGCGCGGTTCCCGTTTCAACGCACGGGACTATTCTTTTCTGGGAGTAATCTTCTGGGTATTCGACGATCATCGTTGAGAAAGGTTGCTGATAAGATTTCCATGGAAAGTTCATTTCGACGTTTTCGAGCGCTTCGCAGTCAGTATGGCTCGGGCGAAAAATCTTCGGACCGAGTCGAATTACGTTTGACTCCAAATACACTCGCAGCGTCTCAGGAATCGAATGACTGCCGACACGTTTTTTGATATCTAGCTGGCTGTTTGCCACATGACAATCGTACTTCGTGCGATCTGCGCTCAGTGAAAAGGTCACGGCTTTTGAGAAAATCTCCATTCTCGGAAATTGCGACCGCAATGGATCAAAACGCTGGTGGAAGCCCATATCTTGATCCTTCGAACGCGTGCGACAGCGCGACCGTGCGGCTGCCCTTTGGGTCAAGGGACGACAACCGCGGCCGATTGCTGGCAATGGAAACAAACTCCGTCAAACGGCTTGTTTTTTGCGCGCGACAGGGTCAGGGCCATGCCCCAGTCGGCCTCGGCTTTTTTGATCCACTGCCGAGTCGTCCTTTTCATAAAGGGTCTTTCCCTTCTCCATGATTTCGACGAGGAACGACTCGCGCTCGGCGAGGCGCCAGCGGACTTCTTTCGGCGTGCGCACGATGATGTCAATCGGAAAGGGCGGCATCAGCGCCAGGTGAATCTTGGCTGCCATGTCGGTCGTGTTCCGCACCGGCATGATGACCAGAATATCGACATCGCTGTCTTCATGCGGCGTGCCGTAAGCGTACGAGCCGAAGAGAATGATCTTCTCGGGCTGAAATCGGTCAGCGACTTCGCGAGCAAACTTGCGAATCAGCCGCATGGGGATATGCGCCCCGCGATACCAGCGCTGTGGTTTGTCAAGGATGTTCGATTTAGCCGACATGAGTGTAGTCTACACCGCCGTTGGCGCCTGCTCCAAGGATTTCCGTGCAGTTCGTCGCCGGCCACGTAGTCGCCTTCGGCTTTGCCGCTCCATTCTCGCGTTGCCGGCTTCATAAAGAACTTTGCCTTTGGTTACGATCTCGGTGTGGAACAGGTCGCCGTTGGCAAAGCGATAATCGAGATTCTTCGGCGTACGGACGATCAGGTCCATTGCGAATGGTCGCGGCACCTCCCAGCGAATCTTGACCGCCTGATCGTGCTGGTTGCGGGCCGGCATGACGACCAGGATGTCCACGTCGCTGTCGGCGTGCGGGGCGCCGTAGGCGTGCGAGCCGAACAGGATGATCTTGTCGGGCTGAAAGCGCTGGGCGACTTGCCGCGCGAACCGCTTGATCGCGGACATGGGAACGTCCGCGCCGCGATAGTAGCGGGGAGGAACCGGCGTCTTCAAGTTCGTTTGCCGTTTCGCGCTCATGAGAGCATCATACCGCAGACGCTGGATCGCGGACAAGAAAAAGGCGCGTGAACGCCCTCACTTCCGGCGTCGAGCGGGACGAAGGCCAAGCAGAGTTCGGCAGGAGTCGCGAACGCGGCCGGCCCAGCGAAGGGCGGCGACGGCCTGGCGCTTGCTCGTTCGGTTGCCGGGATAGCGAACGTCGACGGCAAAGTCGGTCAGGAACAGCAGCCCGCGCTTGAGAGGGCGAAGCGACGCATGATACGGCGCAAGCAGTTTTTGCAGATCGTTCAGATCGTGGGTCTTTGGGATGTGCACGCCGAGTTCTTCCAACAGGGCCTTCAAGTATTTCTCGGCCGATTGTTGGCAATGGAAACAAACCTGATCATGTAGCCGTCGTTGGCTTCCGTGCAGTTCGCCGGCGGTCACGTAGTCGTCCTCGGCTTTTTGCACCCATTCCCGTGTCGCCCTTTTCATACAACACCTTGCCCTTGGTCACGATCTCCGTGTGGAAGGACTCACTCTCGTCCAGCCGCCATTGGAGGTTTGCCGGTGTGCGGACTAGCAGGTCCATCGGAAAGGGCGCTGGAATCTCCCACCGAATCTTGACCGCCTGATCGTGCTGGTTGCGGGCCGGCATGACGACCAGGATGTCCACGTCGCTGTCGGCGTGCGGGGCGCCGTAGGCGTGCGAGCCGAACAGGATGATCTTGTCGGGCTGAAAGCGCTGGGCGACTTGCCGCGCGAACCGCTTGATCGCGGACATGGGAACGTCCGCGCCGCGATAGTAGCGGGGAGGAACCGGCGTCTTCAAGTTCGTTTGCCGTTTCGCGCTCATGAGAGCATCATACCGCAGACGCTGGATCGCGGACAAGAAAAAGGCATGGTTGCGCGGTGTTGCAGGTCGGGTTTGCTAACCCGTTCTGATCGGACGGGTTAGGAAACCCGTCCTGCCATGGTGAGAAATGCAGCCTGAGCGCATTTGACAACACGTTAGGAGACGCCACGCCGCCGTCTCGGCCACCCAGTCCGCCGCACGATGACATTCGTGATGCCGTCGGCGATTTGGATGTCATCACTTTGGTCAAGCGAGAGGATGCGGACCATCTTGATGCCGGATTGAATGACGTAACCGTTGACCGTGGTTGTATGGGCGCCGACCATGAAGTGATCTTGCCGCGGCGTGCCGAAAACGTGGAGCGAATCGTTGGCCGGATTTCGGCCGTAAACGATGATGCCGTCCTTCATCCCGGCATGGGGGGCAGCGATGAACAGATTGAACACGTCGCGCGCGGAATCCGAGCCGATCAGCATCAGTTGTGAAACCTGGCGCAGCGACTTCTGGGCGAGCACGCGCCTGGTCCGCGCGTCTACAATGGTCACCGAGCCTTGCCTGACGACCACGGAAACGTTGGCGCCGCCCTTGGGCGCCTCGAAGATCAACACCGATTTGTCGAAGAAGACGTGGTCCTGAATGTTGGTGATGCCGGTGTTCCAGCGGATGAGGTTCGCCAGCGACACGTTGTCCAGGTTGATGATGCGCCGCACCTGGGGCGAAGCCAGCAGCGTGTCATGCACGTAGAAGAACCGGTCGCCGTCGCGGAGGCGCGTGAATTGGTTGACGACAATTTGATTGATGAGCGCGCCGACGCTCGCGCCGGGCAAATGATCCTCGGCAAGGGCGCCGACGATGGCGTCGATGTTGTCGACGCTGCCGAACAACTGCAGAAGCTTGGCCTGGATCGTGGGATTCGAGGTGATTTGGGCGAACGAAGCTACCCTGGGAAGGCCGTAGGAAGTTCGCAGCGAGTTGTAATTGGGGACGCCGTGGTCGCGGCCGCGCTGGATGTCGAGGGCCGCTAGGTCGAGGCCACCGGCGCCGGGCGGCCCGAACAGGCGGTTACGAAGAACGTCCACCACCAACAAGTCGATTTCCTGCCCAAGCTGCGACGCCAATCCCTTGAGCACCAGTTCCACGTTGCTCGGTTTGTTCTTGAGGAAGTCCGGGTTGAAGAATGCGTCGGCGATGCTGAGCTTGCCTACCGTGCGCTCGCGGTTGTTGACCAGCAACGTCTGCTCGCCGACCTGGCTGTGGCCGAAGCGAAAGATGGCCGCCGAGAACGAACTGGTGATCGAAGCATTGAAGTTGACCGCGTCCTCGAAATTCGGATCGGGATTGTAGACCGCATCCCGTGCCCGCGGCGCCGCGTCGTAGCCAAGCAGCGCCGGCAGGTATTCCTGGTACGTAATGATCTGCACCTCGGCGCCGACGATGCGCCGGGCGAGTTGATAGATGTCCTCGTCGTCCAGGCTCGGATAGAGGTCGTGGATGCGCGTCGCGAGCCGATTGTGCTCGCGGACGAACAAGGCGTGTGTGGCGGTCAGGTCGACCTGCTCGTTGGCGCGCCGATCGCCGGCCAGGAACAGCTGGGCGCCCAGGTGGAACGGATCGTCGTTGGGCAGACCCTCGTCGTTGAACTCGGGGAGCAAGCCGTTGGCGCTCGTCTTCAGCTTGCCGTCCACGAAGGTGCGCAGCGCCGCCGCACGTACCGGGTCGGAGCCATAAACCATCGACGCGTCCAGGTACGACGTGATGCGGTTGATCTGCTGGCGCGGGAGGATTGAAAGGAAGCCGCTGGCGGGGTCGAACTCGGAGCGGTTGAACGGGATCGGGTTGGGGCCGAGCGGATCGCCTGGATCGGTGACGGGGATGCGGAAGTCGCCGACGCCGCCCGTGGACAGCGCGTTGAACTGTCGGCCGCTGATGGTCAGATCCATGTCATGAGTGATGAATTGGCCCCACTGGAAGACCCAGTCCGTCAGGTGCCGGTCGTTGAGCACGCTGCCCGTTTGAGCTTGCAGGGCGTTGCTGATCGTGCGGGCGTTGGGGCGTCCCGGGACGTCAATCACGTTGCCGAGGTTGTCCGGATAGCTCGCGGGATAGTTGACGCGGATGATGGGAGTGTTCGCCGCCCCTTGGGTCGGATTCGCTACATTATTGCCGGTGCCGTCGATGGAGCGGAACTCGACGCCGGACAAATCCAGACCGCCCGAAAGCGCCAGCCGATTTTCGAGCTGCTCGTACTCCAGGCGCACACGTCGATTTTTGGCCATGGCAGGCCTCGTGGGGAGCGACCCGCGGAATCTGGAGAATTCAGAAAAAGAAGAGCGAATCTGCCGAAGTTTAGCACACGCCGCAAAGTTTGCAAGAAACCCGGCGGCACCTCGCCAAAAAGCGATCATGGCATGCCGGTAACGCCGTCATTGCTCGACGGAAAAAACGTCAGCTCCGGTCCCGGCGCATTGCTGGCAGTGAAAGCAGGTACATCACGTAGCAAAACGTTTAAGATACCTTGAATGACCATGGCCGCACCGCCTTCCCAATCCTTTGCCGTCGCCGCCGAGCAAGCGGGCCAGACGCTGGCTGCGCTGCTCCGCGTTTGGCTGCCGGGGCAATCGTGGTCGCAGGTGCGCAAATTGATTGCCGGGCGACGCGTCCAGCTCAATGGCGAACTCTGGCTCGACGATGCGCGGCGACTCAAGCCCGGCGACCGGGTGGAGATTCTGGCCAAACCGATCGCAGAGCCGAAGCTGATCGACAATATCGTCATTCGCCATATCGACCCGCACCTCGTCGTCATCGAAAAGCCGGCGGGCATCAGCACGGTGCGCCATCCGGCCGAGCGCGCCTGGCTCGAAGAACGTCGGCTGTTGACGGCGACGCTGGACGATCTCGTCATGCGGCAGATCGGCATGCGCTTGCCGACGAAGCAGCACGACGTGCGGCCTCGATTGCGCGTCGTGCAGCGGCTGGACAAGGAAACGAGCGGGCTGGTAGTGTTTGCGCGTACGGTCGAGGCGGAGCGCGGCCTGGGCCATCAGTTTCGCAAGCACACGGTGACGCGCCGCTATCTGGCACTGGTGCCGGGCCGGGTCGGCAACCAGACGATCCGCTCGGTTCTGACGCTCGACCGCGGCGACGGCCGGCGCGGCAGCACGACCAACGCGCGCCTGGGCAAAGAGGCGATCACGCACATCGACGTCGAAGAAACGCCGCCGGGCTACACGCTGCTTTCGTGCCGGCTGGAGACGGGCCGCACGCATCAGATCCGCATCCATCTCGCGGAGCTGGGCCATCCGGTCTGCGGCGAAAAGGTCTATAATCGCAGGCTCCACCCCCCCTCTCCCCCCCTTGCGAAGGGGGGGCATGGGGGGGTGCCCGACGCCAGCGGCGCCCCCCGGCTGTTCCTGCACGCCGCCGAGTTGGGCTTCGTCCATCCGGTCACCGGCGAGGCGTTGCACTGGGAGATGCCGTTGCCGGACGATTTGCGCGAAGTGCTCGCCGCCTTGCGTGGTCAAGCCAAGTGAGGATAATCGATCCGCAGATTTCGCAGATGGAATGCAGGGTCATCGTCGCTTCGCCGAGAAGAATCCGCTCGCCATTTCACGCTTTCAATCTGCGAAATCGGCGAAATCTGCGGATACTTCTTACAAACAAGTCTTGCACCCTGGGGCGTCGCACCGGGCGACTTGCGATTGACCCATTTACCCATCTTGCGGTACTTTGCCGCACGCGGACGAGTTCGAGTTTTCGGTCACGGACGACCAAGCATGCACGTGGTGACGCCGGATTTGGTTGCGGAATTGTGCGGGCTGTCGCTGGGTTTGCTCCTGGCGGCAGCGGGCGTCGGCTTCGCGCTTTGGCTGTTCGGCTGGAAGACGCATCGCTTCTGGGTTGTGCTGTTGACCACGGTCGCCGCCGGCGTGTACGGGCTGCAGGAAGGCAACACGTTCAAAACGCCGCCGCTGGTCGCCGCGCTGTTACTGGCGATCGCGGCGGGGGTGTTAGCCCTGGCGCTGGTTCGCTTGCTGGCGTTCTGGGCCGGCGGCGTCTCGGGGTTGCTGCTGCTGCAAGCCGCGGCGCCGAGTCTGGATCAGCCGCTGGTGGTGTTCATTGTCAGCGGCCTGGTCAGTCTGCTTTTGTTTCGCTGGTTTCTCATGGCGCTAACCAGTTTTGCCGGCGCTGCGCTCATGTGTTACGCAGGGCTGGCGCTGTTGAACTGGCAGGGCGCACTCGATGCCGTCGCCTGGACCGAGCAAAGCGGCGGGCTGCTCAACTGGATTTGCGTGCTGACGGCGCTGATGGGATTTCTATTTCAATTCCTGCTCCATCGTCGAGCGACCCGCTTGCTGGCCGACGATGAGGTCGAAGACGAAGGCATGTTATACCGTTTCAGCCGCTTCTATCGCCGCGCGGGGTAAGTGTTTAGCCCCGCTTCGCAGAAGCGGGGCGAGCAGGATCCCTGGCGAAGACAATGTTCCCTGACAATTCCGGCGTCCGCCCCGGTTCTCCGAACAGGGGCTAAACATCACCTTCTTGATATAATGTCCCGCGATGAAACTCGTGTTGTCACTGCTGTTGATCATGACGATCCTGTTGGCGTGCGTGGCTTCGTCCGTCGCCCAAACGCCTGGGCAGCCGGCCGCGAATCCCGGCCAACCGGCGGCGACGCAGCCGGGCCAACCGGGCACGGAGGCGACTCCCCAGCGCGGCAGCTCCTTCGAGTACATCGTCGCCTTCACCGGCGCGGCCCTGGTGTTATTGCTCGTCTGCTACCCGAGTCGCAGATACTAACCCCCAACGAACACCGCAGATTCTTCGACATATCTCTTCGGATTAGGTTGCCATGACAACGATTGCCGAGGTCACAGGCTTCCTGCGTCAATTCGCGCCGCCACGGCTAGCGGCGTCGTGGGACAATGTCGGCTTGCTCCTGGGCGATGACGCGGCGCCCGTCGAGAGCATCCTCACTTGCCTGACCGTGACGCCCGAATCCGCGGCCGAAGCGATCCTTGAGCGAGTTGAACTCATCGTTACACATCATCCCATTCTGTTCCGGCCAACGCAGCGGCTGACGGCGGCGATGCCGGAAGGACGTATGCTCTTGTCCTTGGCGAAAGCGGGTGTCGCAGTCTACAGTCCACACACTGCCTTCGACAACACGGCCGGCGGCATCAATGATGTCCTCGCCCAGCGCTTGCAATTGACCCATGTGCAACCGTTGCGACGACAGGACGCACCAAACCAGTGCAAGGTCGTTGTCTTTGTTCCCGACTCGGACCTGGCGCGCGTGTCCGACGCGATCTTTGTCGCCGGTGCCGGCCAGATCGGGCAATATCGCGAATGCAGTTTTCGCCTGGCGGGCACCGGCACGTTCTTTGGTTCCGATGCGACGAATCCGAGCGTTGGTCAAAAGGGCCGGCGCGAAGAAGTGAGCGAATGGCGGCTCGAAGCGATTTGTCCGGAAACCAGCGTTGAGCGCGTGATTGGCGCCCTGCGCGCGGCACACTCCTACGAAGCGCCGGCGTACGACATTTACCCGCTTCAGCCGGAGCGCGACCGCATCGGGCAGGGGCGTATTGGAATGATGACGGAGTCAATCACCCTGCAAGCCTTGTCGACCAGCGTCAAGCAAGCGCTGCATGCCGCACATGTTCAAGTGGTTGGCGATGCCAGGCGATCGGTCCAAAAAGTTGCCGTGGCGTGCGGGGCGGCGGGCGAGTTTCTGACAGACGCAGTCCAGCAACATGCAGATGTGTTCCTGACCGGCGAAGTGCGCTTTCACGATTGTCTCGCCGCCCAGGCCCAGGGCATCGCGCTCCTTTTACCCGGCCATTACGCAACCGAGCGCTGCGGCGTCGAGGCGCTGGCGGACATTCTGCAGCATCAATTCCCCAGCTTGCGCGTCTGGCCTAGCCGCCGCGAAACCGATCCTTTGTGGACGGTGTAGGCGCGGAAAACTTTACCGCTTTTGTAAGGTCTTCGTGTATCCAAGACTCGAACGGTTTCTGGCGCCGCTTCGATCGATCCTCTCAACTTCCTGACATGCGGCGGGTTATGACCTGAAACCAAGACGCGCCAGCGCCGGCACAGCGATTGCTAACACATTAGTTCCTGCCCATTGGCATCCGTGCTGCTTCAGGATGAAGCGGCCCAACCGGACAAGGAGAGGTCCCGCATGAAGCATATTTTGACGGCGCTGGTTCTAGTCGCGACGGGTTACTCGCTGCACGCCGCCGGCTGGCTCGGCAGCGCCGCACCGCCCCAGGTGGAGGCACGCCGCGAAGTCTCGGATCCATTCGCTTCCGATGCGGCCTTTCGCCATCGCACTTGCCAGCCGAATCATTGGCGGTCGATGGTGATGCACAAGTGATGTGATCAATCAAGAAGGGACACGTTGTAGCGTTGATGCTGCGAGCGCGAAACGGTAAACGAATGCTTGCTTGCCGTTTCGCGCTCGCAGCGAACGTTCACTTGCTCCATCCTCATTCGCTTTTCACGTCAAAGCGCACTTCCGCGATGATCGACGCCGGGAACAGCCGGTAGCCCGCCGGCACGCGCCCCACCAACCCAACCAACACTGCTTTCGTGTTGCCCTCGAGCTGCGTGGCGTCCAAAAGCGTGAGTTTCTCCTTATCGCCGCCGATCTGGGTCACTTCATAATCGTGGGAATACGTCTGCTTTTTGTCGGTCGGCGGCAGTTGGCGCAGCGCCGCGATCTTCGACACATCGAGTTGCCCGATCTTCTGAAACATCAGCACGCTCGCCAGCTTCTGGCCGGCGCCGACTTTGTAAAGCGGCATCAGACCTTGCACCTTGTGCTGAGTCTTCTCCTTGTCGCGCGCGACGACAACCGCGGCTCGGCCCGTCGGCGCTTCCACCGGCTTGGCGGCTGGATTGATGAAACCGCGGAACGGCACCTTCATGCGGCCGTCCTGAAATTGCAACGCGCCCTCAACGCCCAGGTCGGCCTTCTTCAGCGCCGTGCCATCGAGGCTGAATTTGTTGATGTTGGCGTACTTGGTCGAGCCGACGAGCGTCAGGTCCGTGTCGCCGGCTTGCTTGACCGTCACGCGCACCAGTTTCTTTTCGTGGTCGTATTCAAGCCGCTGTAGGCTGCCGACCGGGATGTAGGTGACGATGTCGTCGGTGTACATGGGCGTTTTGTCTTCGCGGAATTCGAGGTATTCAGGGCCGGCGGGCGTTTTTGTTTTCGTCTTGGCCGGCTTGTCGTCTGTCACCAGCCACGACAAGTGCCGCGTGCCGGCCGTGAAGTGGGCGTCCTTCAGCACGATCTTGACCTTACCGTCGTAGAGGACTTCCCAGGCGTCACCGTCGGGTTGGGCGCGCAGTGCGGCCGGCAGCAATGCGAGCCAGACCAGGAGCAGCATCAAGGTTGAACGCATGGCGGATTCTCTCTGGACAAGCGGATTCGGGCAAAGAACCATGATCGATGTGGCAGACCGACTACTTCGCGTCCTTCTTTCTCGTTTCCGCAACCTCAACCCACGCATCCAGCGCCTGCGCCATCGCCGTCAACCCGGTGCCGTTCATTTTCAAGGACGCCGCAAACACCTTGAACGTGCGCTGGGCCTCTTCGCGCCATTTCTCGTCGCCGGTCAGCTTCCACAGTTGTGCGAGGTTGCGGGCGGCCATGCTGTTGCCGGAGGGTTGGGCGCCGTCGTACTGGTCTTTGCTGCGCGCGAAGAGTTTTTCGTGGTCGCTGGCGGTCATGTAGAAGCCGCCCTTCTTGTCGCCGTGGAATTGGATCATTGTGTCGGTCAGCTTTTTCGAGGCGTCCAGCCACTTCGCTTCGCCGGTCGCCTCATGCAACGTGAGCAGGCCGTGGACGAGGAAGGCGTAGTCTTCGAGATAGCCGTTGACCGCGGCCTTGGGTTTCTGGCCCGGGGCAGCGCCGTAGGTGCGCAACAGCCGACCTGCCGGGGTTACCTGGTTCTTGAGGACGAAGTCGGCGGCGTTCTTGGCGGTTTCCAGATACTTCGGCTCCGGCAGCGACCGGCCCGCTTCGGCGAAAGCCGCGATCATCTGTCCGCTCCAGGCAGTGAGCGCGATCTCATTGCGGAACGGCTTGTCACGCTTGGTCCGGTCGGCGAGAAGTTTCTCACGCAGCGGCGCCAGGCGTGCGCTCAACTGGTCCTCGGTCATCTTCATTTCTTTGGCGAGGTCCGGGATCGATGTGGGCAACGTGAAGATGTGGTACTTATCTTCGAAGTTCACCTTGGCGAGCCCGTATACTTGGCGCAGAAAATCGCGGTCGGCCTTGTCCGGCAGCGCGGCGACAATTTCCTCCGGCGTCCAAACGTAGAAGCGGCCTTCCTCGTGATGCGTCTCGGCGTCTTGCGATGAATAGAACGCGCCTTCCGGCGAGATCATCTCGCGCTTCACATACGCCAGCGTTTCGTCCACGACTTTGCGATACAGCGGTTTCTTGGTCGCGGCATACGCCTTGCTGTAAAGTTCGACGAGCTGGGCATTATCGTAAAGCATCTTCTCGAAGTGCGGCACGGTCCAGGTGCGTTCGACGGTGTAGCGATGGAAGCCGCCGCCCAGGTGATCCCAGATGCCGCCGTGAGCCATCTTGTCCAGCGTGTGCGTCACCATGTTGAGCAGTTCCTTGTTCTTCTCACGTTGCGCAACCTGCAAGACCAGCTCGAGGCGTGGCGGCGTGGGGAACTTCGGGCCGCGGAACTTGCGATTGGGGCTGCCAAACCCGCCGTAATCGGGGTCGAACTCTTCCTTCAAATCATCGACGATGCCTTGCACCAGCTTGCGATCGAGTGCGACCAGCGCGATGCCCGGCCCGGTGCCGAGTGCTTGCAGCGTCATCTCGGACAGTTTCTCGGCCTGCTTCTCGATCGCCTTGGCGTCGTCCTTCCACGCTTCGGCGACGATCTTTAAGAGCGACATGAAGCCGAGCGATTTCTCGCCGTCGATCACCTTGTCCTCGCGCGGCCAATAAGTGCCGCCGACGATGGGCCGGCCATCGGGCAAGAGAAACATCGACAGCGGCCAACCACCGCCGCCGCGCAGGGCCTGGTGGGCGGTCATGTAGATATGATCGATGTCGGGCCGCTCCTCGCGATCGACTTTGATGCAGATGAACGAGTCGTTGAGGATCTTGGCGACCTGAGTGTTGTCAAATGACTCGCGCTCCATGACATGGCACCAGTAGCACGAGCTGTAGCCGACCGAAATGAAGACGAGCTTGCCTTCCTTCTTCGCCTTGTCAAACGCCTCCGGCCCCCACGCATGCCAGTTGGTGGGATTGTGGGCGTGCATGAGCAGGTAGGGACTGGTCTCCTTAGCCAGGAGATTGGTGAACTTCGGCTTGGCTTTGGGCGGTTGGGCGGTGGCCAGATTGAAGAAACACAAAATGACAATGACACTGAAAAAACGTGAGGTCATCTTAGCACCAGTTTCGAGATTCATCGAAAGCTGAGAAAGGGGTTAACGAGCGTCATTCCGTCGCCAGATATTTTTGTCAATTGCGTTCATGAAGCTCATCGCGCGTCGGGTAGGGACCGTTTGAGCGGAACGTAGCTGCCTTTGCAATCTCAAGGTACTGGCACCGGGCCTCTTCGCGTTTCTTTTCTTCGCTGATCGTGTCTGCCTGCGCGTCCAGGACCGAAATCACCGCTTCCACTCGGTCGCCCTTCCGAAATGGCAGCTGGCTCAAATGCAGTTCACCATCGGATTGAATGACGGCATTGATCGTGGTAGCGTTCATGTTCAATCCTCTCAGCACCATCTCTGGTCTTGGGTGCTATCATACCGGGTCGCATGGGACCGACGCAATTGCCCTGCGCGTGACAACATTTCCACGGCAGGATATACTACGACAGTGGATTCGACGATTCGACGCCGGAGGTGGATTTTGAGCCAGACAACCGTGCCGCCAATCTTTGAAGCCAATGTGTCGCTTCCAGCCCCGACGAAGGGAGAACAGGAGTACCAAGCTTTTCTCCGGTTGTTGCCGGCGCTGCTGACGACACACCTGGGCAAGTACGTGGCGTTCCATCACGGTCAAATGGTGGATTGTGATGCGAGTGATATTGCCTTGGTGCAACGTGTCCATGCGCGGTTCGGTTACGTACCGATTTACGTCGGTCTAGTGGCGGACCCGCAGCCGATCGTTCGCGTGCCGCATTACCATCAGTTGGTTGCGCGAGAGCCACGTCCATGATACGCTACCGCTATGTTTCGCATCTCAACCCGCCGGCGCCATTTGTCAATGTGTCGCTGCGATGCCCGGCAACCGGCAACCAGCTTGTCAATCTGCCGGCTCAAATTGATTCAGCAGCCGATCGCACCGTTCTGCCCGGATCGATGGTTCGCACCCTTGGCCTCGTCGAAGATGGCCGATTGTTGTTCCAAGGCTTTGCGGGCGAAGTCGTCGAACTGCCGATCTACCTAATTGAAATGCAAGTTCACGATCTGCCACCAATGATCATCCGCGCGGCCCACGGAGAACATGAGCCGCACATCCTCCTCGGCCGCGACGTGCTCAATGTCCATCGTTGTGTGCTCGACGGTCCGGCGGCGATGCTGGAAATCGGCTAGCGCGATGATACGTTGGTGGGGCCGTCACTCCGCCGCCGCCGTCTTCTTCACGCTCACCCAAATCGGCGGGCTCGAATACGCCACCTTCACCACGAAGTTGATCGACACATTCGCCACCACGCTGATCGGTGCGTTTTCGATCGGCTCGGCGTTCGGCGCGGCCTTCAGCACGATGTGGCCCTTGCTCGCCGTGCCCAGGAGCGTCTTGCTCTTGTTCGTGACGACGGTAACACCCGGCGGCAGTGGGTTGCCGAAGACGCTGCCGAGGTGTTCGAGCAGGATGTCGAGCGTCACGCCCTTGTCGTAGTCGGGGCGGCGCTCCAGTGTGACGTCGATCTTCACTTCCTCGCCGGGCTTCAGCGAAATCCTCGTCGTGCTGACGTTGACCTTGAGAATGTCCGACGGATTGGTGATGGCGACGACGTGCGTCGTGACGTTGAATTTCGCGCGGCCGCCGCCCGGCGAGTAGATTTCCTGCTCCGGCTGGTTGCGGCGCGTCAGCGTCACTTCCCCCTCACCCCTACCCCTCTCCCCCGGGGGGAGAGGGGTAGGGGTGAGGGGCATCTTCGCCGTGCCCGTGCCGATGATCTCGACGAAATTCGCTTGATGTTGTTTCGCACTCGCATCGGCGGTCAGGACGAGCATGCCTTGCGTCATCGTCGGCGGAATCGTCAGCGGGCTGGCGGTGATCTCCTTTGGCAACCCCTTGACTTCCACTTGCACCGCACCGGCGAAACCGTTGAGGCGGTTGACATGGACATACCAGGCGGCGCTGGAGCCGGGGCCGATCATCGCCTTGTCCGGATCGCAGCGCAGTGTGAAGTCAGGGAGCACCCAGTCGGCTTCGAGATAATAGACGAACGTGTCGCCGCCTTTGCTGTTCAGATCGCGCACTCGCACGATGAAATCCTCATCCGACGGCGGCGTGAACACCAGCGACGCTTCCTGGCCGTGCGTGACGTCGCTGGACGAGATCGTCGCGCCTTTGACGTTCATCACTTCCAAGACGCCGTGCAAGCTGGAATTGAGCAGCGTGCCGAAGCGCCGGGCCTTCAGCTCCAGACGAATCGCTTTGCCCTTGGTCGCCTTGAAAATGAAGTGATCCATATCGCGGCGCTGGCCGATGCGGCCGTTGATGCCCGCGGGTAACGTGACGCGCGTGGCCTTCGCGGGATCGTCGTTGGGTTCTTGTTCGATGAACTGGGGTAGCGCGCTGACGATGAACGAGACTGGGTTGGTTTTTCGCACTCCGGTCGCTGACGCGCCCGGCTCGCCTTTTATATCAAGTTGAATCTGCTGGACGCCGGGCTTATCGGGAGCGACGAACGGAACTTTCGCCTGCACCAGTCTCGCGGAGCCGATGAGTTCCAGCTCCAGCTTTTGCCCTGGATTGCCGGCCATGGGAAAGACATGCGTCACATAGGGCCGATCCGTCGCGATGATCGCATAGACCCAGCGTTGATCGCCGTCGTACGTCGATTCGCGCACCTGCAGGAAATAGGTGCCGGTCTTGGGAATCGTGTAGCTGAGCAGCGGGTCGGCGAAGAAGAAGGTGTCGTTGGCGGCCAGTTCGCGGCCGTCGCCGTCGTACAAGGTCAGCATCGGCTTGGCGTGCTTCTGGAGGTCGTGGATCTTGTCTTGCAGGCGGGCGCAGAACATTTCGAAGGTGAGCGTTTGGCCCTGCTTCACGTCGAACTTGAAGAAATCGACGTCCTCGATCGCCTCGATCTTGCCGGCGATGACGCAGGGAAGCTGCACCGTCTGGGCCTGGGCCGCGGTGTTGTTGACTTGGCTTTCGACGACGACCGGATCATCGACGATGACAAGCTGGCCGACGCTGGAGATGCCCAGCTCGGTGGCGATGCGGAACTCGCGCACGCCGAGAGCGGCATCCGGGGCGACCGTGATTTTCAGTTTCGTGTTGCGAAGCAGCGGCGGCGCGGGTGGTACGGGCGGCGGCGCTTTTTGCGGCACGATCGCTGCGCTCAGGCCGGTCCCCTCAAACAGCGTCTTGTAGGCGCCAAAGAAGTTCATTTGCCCTTCGACCGTCACCTCCGTCGTCTTGCCGCGCTGGATGGCAACGGGATGAACGTGCGTGATCATGGGGAACGAGGTTTGCGCAAACGCGACATCGGCAAACATGAGCGCGACGGCGCATGCAATCGAACGGCGCATGGAGAACTCCGAATTGCCGCTTGCGGTTTAGCGAATGCGTGAGACTGTGGCGCAAAACCGCCGCGGCGGATGTAAAAACCGGTCGGCAAAAAAGCGTTCGGGGGCAGGAAATGGGCGCTACTGGATTCGAACCAGTGACCTCCACGATGTCAAGCAACTTTTTGCGTTTTTTTCCACCAGCGGAAAACCCACGGCCGCCGCATAAAACACTAGGTTTCACGCGCGTCCACCATGGCATCTTATCGTTTTGCGGAATGCGTGGCAATGCACCAAAATGCACGGAAAAAGACGGGTTCCGCAGAATTGCGCGGATGATTCCGCATAACTCGGCAATGCCCTAGCCTTTGGCCGCGTGGCGGAACTTGACATGGGTACGTCACTCGCCTTGACCGCGCCGCGCTTGTCCTGCGCAATCCTGGCGCGTTTGCGGGGGTGTGCAGGCTCATCTTGGACGTGCCGGCCGATGCAGGGCATCTTGAACGTCATTTGTCCCCGTGCATTTTCAACGATACCGCATAGATCGCCAGAAAGGTATTAGGTTGCAATCCGCCTGCTCTTGCATTCTTTACACGAAGGGCGAGTTGTTGGAAATCGCCGGCTACCGCGAAAGTCGAGATTTCTTTTTCCTGGACGGTCAGCGTCGCGGTCCCTTGCCGGCGGACCAACCCCAGGCTAATCCAGCCAGCCTTTTTGTCGCCGGCAAATGCGAATCTCTTCGCACCCACCGCTATGTGTGCGATGTCTTGCAATTTGCTGGTCGGGTCGTTTCCGAGAACAATCGACAGCGGAGCGGAGTCTTTACCTTTGGGAGTGATCGTCAGCGTCAAGAACTCTGGGAAGTGTTTCCAAGAATCGTTCTGTGAATTGCCGTTGGCGTCCACCATCGCGAATCGCAGCGCCAAATCGAAATCCACCGGGAATTCAACGATTGGGGAAAGAACGGGGGCCGTGGCAACGTTGACACCCTGCATCCAGTTTTGTTCATTGCTGAAGTGCAACACCCACTCGTTTTTCGCGAAGGTCCATCTTGTCAGTTCCTTTTGCTCAGTGAAATCAAGGTGGAATGGCCTTATCAGCTTGGCCACTTGGGCGCACGCATCTTGGGCTTTTTCGAAACCCGTCTCGGCGTCTGTGTCCTTGAATTGCCGTGCGGCGTCAAAGCTCTTTTGAGCATTCGCGAACGCGCTAGCCGCTTTCCGCAGGTGCGAGCTATCCTTCTTGGCCAACGTTAATTGGACGCTGCCTTCCTTCAACAAATCGTCACCTTTTTGGCGTAGATCAAGTACGGTCGCTTTTTCTTTCAGCGAACTCAACACCGCGATTTCGACGCCAAGGACCATTGCCCGTTTCTTGATCTCGTCCACGGTTTCTTTGGCCGCAAACGAAGTTATTGCCTGGACGAAGTCTTTTGCCTGCGTCAGTGCTTGGCGTGCGCCGTCGTATTCTGCCACTGCGACGGAATGCTCGTTCTTTTTGGTCGCCGCTTGCGCCTTCCCCTTCCGCGTTTCGCCGAGTTGGTGAAGTTCCTTGGCGATTTGCCAAAGAATGGGTGCCGCATCCTCGGTCAATTTGTTCAGGGCAACCGCATATCGTTTGTCGTCGTCAAACTTCTTTCTCGACTCGCCCAGCACGATGTCCCTGGTTGTTTTTGCCTGCCCGTGGGCCTGGGGGATTTGTTTCTGGTCGAGACTTGCCATGGCTGCGTTCAGAGAAGTACGAGCACTTTGCAGTGCCTGGATCGCGGCAATGGTCTCTTGGGGTTTCGCCCGGTCTGGTCGAATGCTCTTGGCGTTTTGAAAGTGGCCCAACGCTTTTGGCAACTCCGCTTTGCCCAGCGCACGGTCGCCGTCCTCAACATTCTTTGCAAACACTGCTTCGTCTTCGGCATCGCGAAGCTGCTTCCCCATGGCAATCACGCGGACGTCGGCCGCTTGGATATTGGTCGCGGCCGCAAGTTTCTGACGTGCCTGCGGCAAGTCCTTGGCGGCAAGTGCTTGGGCTGCCTCTTGGAGCGCAGCGTCTAATTGTCGTTTGGTTTCCAGCCTTGTCTTGAGCGATGCCATATTCGCTTTTGCGCGGACATTGTCCGGAAATAGCCGTATTGCCTTCGACAAAGCAATCTCGGCCTCTTTGAAATTCCCATTGGCCAACGCTTGTTCGCCTCGCTCTAAATGCACTTGGAATTCCTCACTTCGCGCCAATTGCTCTTGGACTTCTTGTTGCCTCTGTATCCGCAAATTGGTAGCCGCAGCAGCAATCAAGAACAATGAGAACCAAATTACAAGACCGGCAAGGATTAGCACCGAACTGATTATCCCAAGTGTTGTCCCAGCTAGAGTAATCCCGCGTCCATTTTCGTTTATCTTACGATTGCGGATCGCTCGCAATTCGCTGGCGCCCATGATCCACGCCAACGGCCCGAAAATCGGAGCGCAGAACAAGAACGACAGAATGCCAAAGACGAGGATCATCCCCCCGTTGCCCTCTGGCAACGGGCGGCTCACCTCAATCGTATTTTCTTGCTGCATCGGTTGCAGTCCGCAACGTGGGCAAATATGAGCATCCCAGTGCATTTGTGTGCCGCAGCCGTGACAATACCGAATTGGAACGCCTTGCATTGCCAAACTTGGCTCACTTGCCGTGGGTTTCGCAGTGAACTCGAACGAAGATTGACTCGTCGTCGGCAATTGATCGACGAGTTGTGCCTTAACTTGCGGACTTTGTCGAACGACAATTGGCGCAGCGCACGTTGGGCAACCGAAAGAGCCGCTACCTAGCCGAGCGTCGTTGACGTTCAGAACCTCGCCACAGCGCGGGCATTTGATGACGGGCATACGCGGGCCTCGCAGAGAAGATCGATTGTCTCACCGGCGAATTGTAGTGCAAGAGAAAAACTGCCCTGGAACACTACTTCGCAGGTTTGCAAGATCGGCGTGGCTCGCTGTTGCGATTTCAGGTGTTTCAGCAACGCCGCGGGCCGTTCCTGCACAAAAACGCCTACGCGCAAAAAATTGCAGAATTTTTTCCGAATGAGCCAGTAGCGCGGACGCCCGATTGCAAATTTTGAAAAGGTCGTGAGACGGGGTAGACCGAGTGAAGGGGGTGGGGGGGCGCTGGAGATTTCAGCCCGCGCGTCCCCGCCGGGTACCTTGGGATACTTGGCAATCGCCTTGTGCATGGCGATGATCCTCTTTTGATCCGCCACAGGGACCAAGGCAAGCCGCTCGGCTTCTTGTGTATCCTCGTCAGACTCGCTTTTCGGTCGTGTCATTGCCGGTTTTCCGATGCTCATGGGCAGTTTGCTGCCCGATGCGCGCGGGTTTGACGCGCCTGGCGTCAGGTCGGTTAGCTGGGAAACGGCAGGCAGCGCCCTATTGGCAATCGCGCTCTCTCTTCTCCTGGGCCATCCCCGCGAGAATGCGAACGTTCTGTTCGGAAGCCCGAACAAGCACCCATGCGGCAGCCAAATGCAATCGGGCGTTTTCCAAAGTGCCAGGGTTCCTGATTATTTCACCGACTTGGCGCATGATCGGCCGCCGCCGATGCACGGGAACGTCCCAACCGTGGCGTATGGCAAAGGCGAGCTGGCGCAATTCCCCGCGCCTTGCCGTTGACCAGTCCGGCGCGTTTTCCCCCTGACCCCCCTCACGGTAGTCATGGTTTAAGCGGTCGCCCCGCCTTTCCGCTCGTTCCAAGGCGATGCGGCGGCGCTCTCGTTTCCGCTTGCGACGTGATTTCAGGACCATTATACGACCCTCCAGGGATCAACTCGCCACTCACTCGCCGTGTCGCCTCGGTGCCGCTCACAACGTCAGCCGACAACGATACTCGGATGCCCTCCCGGTGTGTCCCTTGCTGACCAGCACGAGAACACCATCGCGAACGAGTAAACGAAGCCATCTAGCCGCGGTCGTCTGGTCGATGCCGAGTTCATCGGCCAGCGGGTTCGCCGCGAGATGGAAAGCGGCGCCGGCTTTCTGCTCTTGCAACACAGCACAAAGACCCACGAGCCGCTTGAGCCGATCATCGACGTACCGCTCAGACGCCGGCAGTCGCCCCCGTCGATCGGCTTCGGCCAGCGCCTCGGCCAGTTTGCCGGTGCCTTGCGGCTGCTTGACGCGTTCCCATCCCTCCATCGCCATCAGGCGGAAGTCATCGAATGGGATCGCCTGGCACTTCTGATTCGATTCCCAAACTCGCAGCAAGGCATCATAATCAGGCGGTTCCTCACTCTCTGCTTTCATCCCGCGCATGAGCCGAAAAACCGCGCGCGCGTGTGATTGACTGATTCCTGTCTTGTCCTGCCTACCAGAGCAGACAGAGGGACCAGAAGGCGCAGAGAGCGCAGAAGGCACAGAGACGCGCCCCCTCTTAGATATTTCTGTGCTGTCTGTGCTATCTGGTCGCTCTGGTAGGCACGCATTGGGCCTCCGTGGCGGTGAATGCCAACACTGCCAGCAGTTTTCGCAACACGTCGCCGGATCGCTCTTGCTGCAGCGCTTCACGTCATGTCGCCGCCACTTGCCAGGTTTGCCGTTTCCGTCCATAATTCCGGTAGTCCGTCAGATGTTTTGTTTGAGCCGGCGCTGACCACGCCGGCTTTTTTCATGCGCCCTTCCGCTTTTCGATCTTCGCCGCGAAGTCGATTAGCAGCTCTTTTTCGGATCGTTCGGCAACGCGCGTGATTTCCAACTGCCGTTGATCGACGTGCCGCTCGATGCACGCGCGAACAAGCTCGCGGAGCTTGCTTGCTGGGATGGCGTCTACCTCGACGCTCCTGCCCTTGAAACTCTTGGATCGGGAATCGGTTTGCTTTGTCGGGCGCGTCGGCAGTTTCAATTCGTCGATTTGCTCTCGCGTGACCGCGACACGCTCGAAATGAATCTCCGCATCCGGCGCGAATTGACGCAAGCGCTTTTCAATTGTCTTGTCGATGGTGACGCCGCTGGGGTCATGATCGCCGAAGTAGTACAAGTAAGCCGGCTTGCCTTGCGCTGCGATGGCTTGGGCGCATTCGTGCAAGTAGGTGATACTGGCGAATCCTCGCGACACCATTAGCGGCACGTCCCACTTGGCCGTTTCCTCAAGCAGCACGCCGGCCAGCGCGTCTTTTTCGCACCAGATTTCGACGTAGGCGTCTTGATCGTCCCACAAGGCGCGTCGATACGTCCGCGCTGTGTTGTTTAGCGCCGCCTCCATCGAAGACCAGGTACGGGGCTTTCGTTGCCATCGTGTGTTGTCGCTTATCCAATCGAACGGCACAGTACCAACGATGCGCATTTCCACCAGCAGCCGTATCACGGTCCCCTTGTATTGCTTTTCCGTTTTGTCGATCGCGCCCTTGCTCGTTAGCTGATAAAAGCAACCGCGAATTGTCTGGGGATGGTCGGCCTGCAACTCCTTGAAGATCGCCTGTCGAATGCGATCAAGCTCCGCCTTCGTTCGGCGCTTCCTCTTTATGGTCCTAGGTACATAAGATTTTTTCTGGCTCATTTTGGCTTCCTACCTTGCTCCCTTGGCCGGTTAGTGCTGCGGTGTTTTGCATGCGCTTCAGATTCCGAGTTTTTGCAGTTCGCGCGCGGCTCGCTCTGAGGCGCGCGCTCGCCTGGGGGCGCTGCGAATCGCCGCGGCCTGCGGGGATTGGATGGCGGCCAGTGCGTCAATGAACCGTGCAAAGGCCGCGCGCGACGTGACCCAAGCGCGGCCCAGTCGGGATGCCTCCAATTTCACGCGGCCGCCGGACGGCGCAGGCAAGCCGCGCAAAATCCAGCGTAAGCACGTGGAAGGATGCAGGTCGCGTTCGCGTGCCAGGTCGAGGATTTTGATTGTGTCGCCGGCAACGATTTCGCCGCCGACCGAAGGTGTGAGAGTCGCAGACACGGACACCACTCCAGCCAGCAAAAAAGCACCGGACGAAATGCGTTATCGCATGTCGTCCGGTGCTCGGCTCGGCCCTGTGGTGGCTGCCTAGGCATGCCGGCTGGAGTGCGTAGGAGACGCCGAAGTGGCGCGTCCTGTCGAGCATCATGCTCCGCGTCCAGTGGTGTGGCAAGCATTGCTACGCTCGCCTATGTTCCTCTATCTTTTCCAGTGCAGTTTTGTTTGTCAAGGGCGCTTGTAGTTTCTTCATCCCATCGCCAGTGCCACTTGTGCGGCGCGCTTGGCGTCGATACCTGAATAGTGCAACGTCATGTTCAGAGTTCGGTGACCCAGGGTCGCGCGTGCGCCCTCGGCACCATGCTCCCTTTCAATCAGCAAGGCAGCGGTATGGCGCAATTGATGGACGTGCCATTTTTCAACCTTGGCCAGCCGGCAGGCGCGAGCGATGGCGCGATTGACGCCTTCGCTGGTGAAGTGTTCGCCGGGTTTGCGTTTCGGATTGGCCTTGCGGCGGTTCACTTGGCTCGGCTGAATTGGCGTCTTTCGTGCCGCTCGTTTTTCGATGCTGATAATGTCTCGCTGTTCGGCCGGCGAGAACAGGTAGCTTTCCACATTGGGCTTGAGGTAGCGGCGCAGGATCATTTGCGCTTGCGGGCCGATGGCGATAACGCGAACGTGGCCACGGTGCAGGTTCTTATGCTGGCGCGGCCGAAAGAACCAAACCGGCTCGCTTGTGTTTTCCAGGTCGCCGACACGCATCAAGCACAATTCGCCGACACGCATCCCGGTCAGAATTAACATTCGCACCATGTCGGCAACTACGGCGGGAAGGTGAGGCAACGTTGCATCAACGATGGCGGGATCGACCGGAGTTACCAGCGGCATTTCGCGCGCCTTGCCACGGCCACGGCGTAATGATTCGACAACTTGGGCCTCGGCCAGCACGGTTGCTGGGATCAGTTTTCGACGTGCGCCCCAGCGGAGCATCGCCCGCAGGCGGGAGAATTGATCGTTGACCGTTTTGCGCGCCCAGCCGTGCGGACGTTTTCGCTTGTCGCGAAAGGCACGTTCCTTGTCGCTCAACCAGCTTCCCGTGGCCATGGCCTCTTGGACCGTTTCCAACCGTTGGCAATCCAGCTCCAGCGCGACGGTTGACCCCCACAACCGGCACAACACGCGGATTGCGGACCGATACCGCTCTTGCTCTGGGTGCGGTTCGCCGGCAGTGTCGGGATAGTCAACCGCGACTTTCTCTTGCAGGAACCGCAGGGCCAGCTCGTTGACGGTGATGTCTGCCGTCGCTTTCGTGAGGTAGCAACCGCCGCTCGTCCGCAAGAGGGCGAGAATCCGCTGATATTCTTCCTGGGATTCATGGGAACCGTAGGCGCCGGGCAAGATGATGTCTTTGCGTCCGCCGTCCTGGGTGCGAACCGTGACGATGGCCTTGCCGGACGGTTTGTGCTGGCGATACGTGGGAATGGGCTTGATGGGACGGGACATGCGAGAAAACCCCTAAAGAGAGGAGTTATGCGGATGTATCCGCAAAACTCATCGGGTTTTCAGCCGCACGCCCCAACGCGGGACGGTACGCAAATTGGCGTCAGACTGAGGGTTATGACATTGGGCGCTACTGGATTCGAACCAGTGACCTCCACGATGTCAACGTGGCGCGCTAGCCAACTGCGCCAAGCGCCCTGGTGTATTGAGGTTAGGCGCTCTCATGAGGTTCGTCAAGAGCAACGATTTCACCGCCCCACGCCGTTCTGCCCGCGGCGGCTAAACTAGAGAGGGGTTCCCATCTTTTGACCTTTGGAGTGTTCGCGATGCGCGCGCTTGCCAACCTGCATGGACAGTTGATGCCGCTCGAAGACGTCAAAGTCTCAGCCCTGGATCGCGGCTTTCTCTTCGGCGACGCAGTATATGAAGTCGTGCGCATTCTTCAAGGGAAACTCTGGCTGGAAGAAGAACACTTTCAGCGCTTGGCGCGCAGCCTGGAATCGATCCGCATCGGCGGCGTTGATGTCGTTCGATTGCGGCGGCGCGTGCATGAGACCATCGAAGCAGGCCAATTTCGCGAGGCCACGCTGTACATCCAGATCACGCGCGGCACGTCGATGCCGCGCAAACACGCCTTCCCCAAGCAGGCGACGCCGCTCGAACTGATTTGGGTCGAGGATTACGACGACACCTCGACCGCAGCAGCGCGACGCACCGGCGTGGGCGTCATCACGCATCCCGATCTGCGCTGGCATCGCTGCGGCATCAAATCGACGAACCTGCTCGCCAATGTGCTGGCCAACCAGGCGGCCCATGAAGCTGATTGCAGCGAGGCGCTGTTGTACTTGCCGGACGGCACGCTGACCGAAGCATCGCACAGCAGCTTTTTCTGGGTGCAAGACGATGCCGTTTGGACCACGCCGAGCCGGGACAACATTCTGCCCGGCATCACCCGCGCCTTGATTCTGAATCTGGCGAAGCGCGCCAACGTCACCATTCGTGAAGGCCATTTGCGGCGCGATGATCTTTCCAAGATCGAAGAACTATTCCTCACAGGCACCACGTCCGAAGTGCTGCCCGTGGTTCACATCGACGGCAAACTGGTGGGTCGCGGACAGCCCGGGCCGGTGACGCACAAGTTGCAAGAAGTCTACACGCAGGCGGTGCGCGAGTTTCTGGCAAGTTAGTGGCGCGTGGCTTGCCGTTTAGCGCGACCAGTGAACCGCCAACCGCTGGCGGTGCATTCGGCAAGCTAAACGTAAACAAGACCATTTCACTTCTTCAAATCCTCGAAACGCGTGTTCTGAATTGCGTACTGCCGCCAGTCGCGGTAATCAAAATGCCACCATTCGAGCGGGTAGACGTTGAAGCCCTCGGCTTCCAGGGTGTCGCGCAGCAGATCGCGGTGCCAGCGCTGCAGCGAGGTTGCGCCGAGATAGTCGGGAAACGAACGATCGCTGAATTCATCGTGGTCGGTCAGCATCGCCACCGGCTTGCCGGTCGCACGGTCGTAAAGCCCAATATCCACCGCACAGCCACGGTTGTGGCGCGAGCCTTGGGTCGGATCGGCGACGAAACCACGGAACTTCGCCGGCGTGGCGTCAAAAAACATTTTGGTGACGTACCAGGGACGATAGGCGTCATAGATGAGCAAGCCGTAGCCCTGTTTCTCCAATTTCTGATTGGCGCGAACGAGCGCTTCCGCGGCCGGGCGCTGCATGAACGCCCGTGCCGAAGTGTAGAACGGTACGCTCAAGAAGTTGTGCTTGCCGGCGTAGCGGATGTCGAGCTTGATTCTGGCGTCAAGCGCCGCCACATCCACCAGCTCAGCCTTACGGAAAAAGACATTCTTTTCCTCCGGCGGCTTGGCGGCCAGCGCGGCTTTGCGCAACTCGTCCACCGGGCGCTCCGGCGTAATGCGGTGAATCTCGCCCGGCTTAAGCAGCGGCCGGCGCTTGAACAGCACGCTGGCAGCATCGACCTCCGTCGCCTGGCCGGCGGCATCGCGCTTGAACACGATCTTGTCGCCGTGGTACAGGCCGTAGTCGGGAAACTTGAAAACGGTCGCGGATTCTTCGGTGAGCGGATACAGGAAGACCCACTCGATCAGCGCATGCAGTTGGCCGTCTTTCTCGAGGATGTAGAGGATATTGTGATCGGGGCCGTATTCGCCGATGAGTCCGGCCCATTTCATCGGGCACGGCTGCGGCTTGGCCGAGGCGCCGCGCTGGTAAACGTCTTTGCCGACCGTGAGCGCGTCCTTGCCGATGGTGATTTTGGTGCCCCAACCGTTGGCATCGTCGGTGATCAGATCGTCGCCCAATTTGCGCAGCTCGATCTTTAGACCGCTTTTGGGCGGAAAGGCCCAGATTTTGCCGTCGCGCTGGTAGAGTTCCAGCGATTTCTTGTCGGATTGGTAGCGCCCGGCGAGCGTACGGGCCAATTCCACCGGCACTGGCTCGGTCTTGTTAATCTGCGGCAGCGGCTTGTCGGCGCGCACGGCCAGCATGTGCTTGAGCGCCACGTCGCCGATGCGCGTGGTGACGGCGTTCGATACATCCTTCGAGGAGCAAACGATGACGCCGAGCTTGTCGTCCGGCAAGGCAGCGAGGGCAGTAGCGAACCCGTAGACCGCGCCGCCGTGGCCGATGCGTCGCTTGCCTTCGAATTCGGAAACGAAGAAGCCCAAACCGAAACCGGCTTTTTCGTCTTTCTTCGGAAACTGGATGGTCCACATTTTTTCCAGCGTTTCCTTCTTGAGCACTTGGCCGTCCGGACCTTTGCCGCCGGCGAACAGGAACTTCATGAACTTGGCCATGTCGTTGGGCGAAGCGTACAGGCTGCCGGCGGGGGCCATGCCGAGGTCGAACTTCGGCGCCGGAAAATCGCGGCCCTGGTAGGTCCACATGATCGAGTGGGCGATACGCTTGCGCAGCGCCGGCGAGGGATCGAAGCTGCTAGCGGTCATGCCGATCGGATTGAGCAGCTTGCGTTGCATTAGATCCTCAAAGCGTTCCTTTTGTGTGTATTCCAGAACATAGCCGACCGTGGCGAGGGCGGCGTTCGAATAGCTGGTCATCTTCTCCGGTTCATAGACCAGCTCGGTGCGGTTCAGGCTTTTCACCGTCTCGGCGAGCTTCGGATTGCTCTCATCGAAATAGTTGCCGACCGGCGATTCACGGACCAGGCCGGAGCGGTGCGACAACATTTGCCGCAACGTGATCTTCTTGCCGGTCTTGTTGGTCGGCTGGAAGTCGGGGAGATAAGTCTGAATTGGCGCATCAAGATCGAGAATGCCCATTTCGACGAACAACATGATGAGCAGCGCGGTAAACGGCTTGGAAACGCTGCCGACGCGGAACAGCGTATCGGCCGAGGCGTGCATCATGTGACCTTCGTCCTGCCAACCGAAGCCGCGCGACCAGACGACGGTTTGATCGTCCACCAGTGCGAGCGACAGGGCTGGCAGTTTCTTGTCCGCGACTTCTTGCTCCAGCCAGCGCTCGAGGGCGGCGACGGCAGCGGCGTAGCGCTGCTGCGGCTTGACATCCGCGGCGGGGCAAGGGACGATGAGAACGCAACAAACAAGTAAGGTGAGAAACCGGCGGGACATGGCGGCATCCTCGTAGTGCGGGCGGCTCGGCTGCACGAAGTTTATTTCGCTCCATCAAACGACAATTCGGCGCATTTGGCAAAGGGAAAATGGATTTCGGCATCGACGGAATCGGGCAGGCGAGCCGCCTACCCTGCGATACAACAACTGCATGGCCACCGCGCTTTTGCTGATCGCTCATGGCAGCCGCAACCCGGACGCCAACGCGGATCTGCATCATCTGGCGGATGAGGTGCGCCGGCGCGGCTTGGTTGAACTGGTCGAAACCGCTTTTCTGGAGCTCGCCGAGCCGACGATCGCGCAAGCCTCGCAGCGCTGCGTCGCGCGGGGTATGCAGCGCATCGTGCTGCTGCCATATTTCTTGTCCGCCGGCGTGCATGTGTGCGCTGATCTGCGTCGCCACCGCGACGAGCTGGTGGTCCGGTTTCCGGGCGTGGCGTTCGAACTTGCCGAGCCGCTGGGCCCGCATCCCTTGCTGGTGGATATCGTGTTGCAACGGGCCATGGCGGCGGTGCAATGCGGTTCTCAAATCGTCAGCCCGAGTTGATCAATCTCTTCCGCATCCAAGACCTGGTCATTGCTCTCAAAAAGGCGGGCAAGCGCGGCCTTGTGAATCTTCATCTTCATGCCGCCCACGCCGATGGCGCCGTAACAAATGACTCCCTCATGCTCGACGCCCTTGTCGGTCACGGCAACGCCCTCGATGCCCAACGGCGGCACCGCGTTGAGATCGACACTCACCTTCAGGGATTTGCACGCCAGACGCGCGGCTTGCGGCAACAGCACGGCGCCCGCCGCGCCTGCCGCGACCACGAGCGTGCGTCCCTCCAGCGCTGCGGTCAGTTCCGGGGCCGTCGCCGTGCCCACGGGCTGAAGCTTGGCGGCCGCGAATCTCTTGGCGATGGCGTCGCACACGGCCTGGGCGCGGACTGCCTGACGGGAGGCGACGCGCACGTGGGCGCCGCCGCTTGCCAACAACCGGGCGACGCGCTGACCCACCGGGCCGGTGCCGCCCAGCACGAGCGCGGCGGCGGTCGCAAGGTCGAGATGTTTGCGCGCCGCATGCACGGCGGCTGCGGCGGTCGTGTTGGCGCCGTTGGCGTCCAGCATGATCGATACGCGCAGCCCGAAGGCCGGGATCATGTGCTTGAGCGCTTCTTGCAAGAGCGTCTCACCCGCGGCCACGTCGCTGCCGCCGACGAAGATGGCGGTCGTCTTCAGATCCTTGGGCCCGCGCGTGAAAATGGCGCCGTGAACGAGGCTCTGCACCTGCTCGGGCTTGACGCCAGCGTAGCTGAAGAGTTCGTCCACACCGGCGTCGATGGCCGCGACGCGGTCGAAGACGCTGGCATGCGGATCGCTGTCGATTTGGATGAGAATCTTGCGCTTGTCCATGACCTATCATCTATGCGACACGCATCGCCATGGACAGGCTCAGGGATTCTTCACCGGCAGGCTCGTCGCCGTTTCACCGAGGTTGACGACCGCTGTCTCGGCCGTCACGGGCTTGGCGACGGCATCAATCAAGACTTGCAAAACCACCGGCCCCAGTTGCAGCGTGTCGCCGTTTTCGAGCGGGCGCTCGCCGACGACGCGGCTGCCGTTCACCAGCGTGCCGTTGGCGCTGCCGAGATCGCGAATGAACAGATGGCCGTCGGTTTGCACTTTGAAAAGACAATGCTGACGGCTGATCAGCTCGCTATTGGGGCGAACGTGGCACTCCGGTCCCCGGCCGAAAATAAACTCCCCAGGACCAAAAGGAATGCAATGGCCGTGCGGCTTGCCCTGCAGAACTTTGAGTTGGACGTCCATAAGAAATCCTTTCCCGGGAAGGTCGCTAAGTGCCAAAAGTCCCCATTCCCCAGATTCTACTCCACTTTTCGTCTAGGTCACGAAAATTATGGCGAAGGATGCAGAAAAACATGAACGAACGAACCGTGCCAAGATGGAAGGAAGGTTTGCGTAGCCTTGACGGGACAAGGTAAGATAATAAAGGCAATTGGCGATCCTTGGACGAAAGGTCAACGTAGTGAAACAAGATATCGATTTCATTCTGGAAGGCTGGGAATTCAAGCCTGGCATGGTGCAAGCACGGCTGGTCCAAGCTCGTGGCCGGCAGGTCATCCAGATGCGCGTCGATCTCGGCGTTTTGCAGCTGGAAATCGAAGGTCGGCCCGACGGTACCCAGCCGCACGGGCAGGAAACGTACTTCGATTACCTGCGCGAGCAGGCGCGCATGACGGCCAAGGGCAAGCACAGCTTTGTCCTGAGCGAGGAGCAATGCCAGGATGCGGACCGCGAGTTTGTGCAGTATTACCATCGCCGCATTTGCTGGTTGGCGCTGCGAAACTACGCCCGCGCCGTGCAAGACGCCGACCATACCTTGGCGTTCATGGATTTTGTGAAAGGGCATTCGCCCAGCGATGATTACACGCAAGCGCACGAGCAATATCGCGGGTTCGTCTTGTTCCAGCGGACCCAGGCGGCGGCGGCGCTGCAAGTGGAGCAGAGTAAGCCGGAACGGGCCGTCGATGAAATCCGCGCCGGCCTGGAGCAGATTCGAGCCTTCTTCGCCACTTACGACATGGAAGAGCAGCTCGACGAGGACGGCATGGTTCAGCACCTGCGCAACATCGAGAAGTCCTTGCGCCAACAATATGACATCGGCGAAACCTTGCGCGAGCAGCTCGACCGGGCCATTGCCGAGGAAGATTACGAACGTGCCGCCGAGTTGCGCGATCAACTCAAGGGCCGGCAATAGTCCCCGCAAAAAACCCTGACGGACATCGACCCTCATGGCCGATCACCAACCCGCGTTTCCCAGTGGTGCTTCCGAAACGGCGCCGGCCCAGTCCGCGCCTGCGGCTCGGCCGCTGCGCTGGGTCGTGCCGCTGTTGTTGTTCTTCGTCATCATCGGCGGCATTGCCTGGCTGGTGCAAAACATGCCGTCGTGGCGCGGCCGAACGGTTGAACCTGCCCCCGTCGCCAAAGGTCCGGAAGTCCTGCTGACGATTGGCACCATCCACAACCGCGGGGTCTACTTGGCGCTCTGGGAACGAATGCCCGAAGAAAAGTCGACGCAAAAGCAACTCTACGCCCGGGAGTTCGAACGTGATGCCGAGGGCCAGTATCATTTCCCGTTCCAGGTCCACCCGGAGCAGCCGGCCGAGGTCGGGGTCACCAACAAATCATGCGATTGTTCGCGCTTGTATGTCGCACTGGTGTCTGAGGCGGAGTGTAGGAAACTGTTCGACTCCATCAAGACGGATCCGAGCCAAGAGGTCAAGGAGAACCCCGATTGGGTTTGGAAATCGCTCGAAAACAGCAAAGAGCACGGGATCGCGTTGCCAGCCGGCGCCTACGGCATCCTGCGCATGACCTGGAACAACAAACGCGCGCCGGGCGACTCTCTGAACCTTGGGGCCCACATTTGGGCGCGCACCTCGAGTGTGGCCAGCAAACAGGATTACGGGCTGAAAATCGACGCCGTCAGCTCGCAACCGCTGCGCACCAAGAAAGATCGCGTCGATGTGGGCGTGATCGAGAAGGGCGGCAAGGGTAAAGCGGAATTCCTGGTCTGGTCCCCCACGCGCGCCGATGCCAAGTTCGAACTGCCGAAAGACGACCCGCTCTTCGAGATGGCGGTCAAGGAATTCACGCCGGCCGAATGTGCCGCGCTGCAAGTGAAACTGCGGCAAGAAGAATTCAACACGCGCGTCCGCGCCGCCTGGACGATCACCGTCACGGTCCATGAACAAAAGAGCAAGAACCAGCTCGACCAGGGCTATTTCATGCGCGTGCTCAAGATCGACCTCCCGGTCGCCGTCGAAGACCTGCCGCCGCTTGTGATCACCGGCACTGTCAAGAGCGATATTCGGGTCGGCGCCGTCAACGACCAGGGCAGGATCAATCTGCAATCGTTCCCCGCCCAATATGGCACGAAGAAGACTTTTGTGTTGTCGACGGAGACCAATACAGAATTAGACCTCGCCAATATCCAACATCCAGCCGGGCTCAAAGTGCAACTCACCGAGATGGCCAAACGGAAGTGGGCTCTCAACGTCGAAGTGCCGCCCAATCGGTTTTTCGGGCCCATCACCGAAGACAACGTGGTCATCTTGCGCACCAAAGCGGGCCGGTCGATTCGCATCCCGCTCATGGGCCACGCCGTCCAAGGTTGACAGAAATCGCAAAAAAGATGATGTTAGGGGCGCCATCAGGAGCCCGCAGCGCCGCGAGGCACGTCCGCGCTGGCGCGGGGATTTCCGTTTCTGGAACGAAGGATGAGGCCATGGACAGCGACCTCCAACAGCCCGGTTTGTCCGCGCCGCCCGCTTTGCCCAGCCCCCCGCGCCATGCCATTCGGCTCCTGGTTGCGGTGGGAACCTGCTTGATGCTTTTTGCCGGCAGCTACGGCATTGTCCGCTGGGCGATGAGCAACGGCCACGCCGCGGTCGATCCTCCAACAAACGGCGCCGCCCCCAAATACTTCGTCGGCTGGAGCAAACCCGATTTCGTCCTGGTGATTTCCGGCCAAACCTTCGGCTACCTGCAGCCGTGCGGGTGCTCGGAGCCGCAGTACGGCGGGCTGGCGCGGCGCTGGGAGTTCATCAATTCGCTCAAGCAAAAGGGCTGGCACGTCGTGCCGCTCGACCTGGGCGATCTCTTTCCCAAGAACTCCGACACGCCGGCCCAGCAGAATCTGCTGAAGTACGAAACCTCCATGCGCGCCCTGCACGCCATGGGCTATCACGCGATCGGCATCGGCAAGCAGGAACTGGGTGTGCCGCTCACGACGGCGTTAGTGCAGTTCTCCGCTCAAGACAATCCTCGGCCGCGTCCGGTCGCAGCTAACCTCGCTGGAGTCGAGGAAAAAGGAGATTATCATGCGCTCAACGCGCGGGCCTATGAAGTCATCGAAATGAAGGGGTTGCCAAAGGTCGGCGTGGTCGGCATGATCGGCAAAACAGTGCAAGAGGCATTGCTCAAGAACGGCGCTAACCTGAAATTCGCGAAGGCTCAAGTAGTTGACGCGCTTAAGGACCTTGCCAAACAGCAGACAGGATTCAACGTCGTCTTGTTCCAGACCGACGAAAAGCCGCTGCCGGGCGCCGAGCTCGAAGTCGAAAAATGCATTGCCTGGTGCGTCGAGCAAAACCAGGCGCCGCTGCATGTTGTCATCCACAGCAGCGACGACCCCGAACCGCCGAGCCAGCCCAGTGTCGTGAACGGAACGCAGTTCATCACGGTCGGCCACAAGGGCAAATACGTCGGCGTGCTCGGCGTCTGGAAAACCAACGCGGGTCACGACTACAAGTACGAGATGGTCCTGATGGGGCCGGAACTCGATCCGAAGGCGGGTAACGCGGTCGCGCAGCTTTTGGAAGGCTACACCAAACAGGTGATGAACCAAAAGCTGATGGAGAAGTACCCCAGGACTCCCCACCGGACGCAGGTGCTGCTCCGGGACAAGAACATCGAGACCAGGTATATCGGATCGGAGATTTGTGCCGGTTGTCACCCTGGCGCTCATGCCATCTGGAGCAAGAACGAAAACCACGGACACAACGTAGCGTTTGAAACCCTGAAGAAAGCCGAAAAGCCCAGCCTTCGGCAATTCGACGGCGAATGCATGCAGTGTCACACGACCGGATTCAAGCACGACACCGGTTTCAACGACCCGAACATCAAGACGAAGATGAAAGATAAGTTGCTCGGCGTCGGCTGCGAAAGCTGCCATGGCCCGTCCAGCGCCCACGCCAATAATCCGAATAACTTGGGTGTTCGCAAGTTCATTAATCCATGGGCCAAGCAGCATAACCAAGGCGTGCCGGAGCATGTTCGCCGCCAGCGCATCAACATCTTCTGCCAGAGCTGCCACGATATCGAGAACGATGTGCACTGGGACTTCGACAAGAGCTGGCCGAAGGTGATTCACATGAATCCGCCGCCAGCGCCGCCGAAGAAAGAATAGTGGCTTGCCGTTTCGCGCGACGAGTGAACCGCCAAGCGCAGGCGGTTCACTGGGCGCGCTAAACGGCAAGCCACATGCGATCCAACCAACAAAGCCCTGAGGTTTCCCTCAGGGCCTTTTCGTTTCATCTTGTCACGCGATCTTAGCCCGCATTTCTCACCATTAGTGGAAAGCTGCGCGGCGTCGGAGGGCGGGTTTTCTAACCCGCCATGGACAGACGGGTTAGAAAACCCGTCCTCCGGTGGTGAGAAATGCGGGTTAGCAAACCAGCCGTGCGATCGGGTTGCCCTCGCGGAAGAGTTGGACCGGGCGGCCGGTCGGCGTGTTCAACTCTTGGTGCGGGTCGATGCCGAGCTGCTGGAAGATCGTCGAGGCGACGTCGTCCGGCGTGCACGGGTCGTTGTTCGGGGCCATGCCCTGAACGTCGGTGGTGCCGTGGGCGTAGCCGCGCCGGATGCCGCCGCCCGCCAGCACGACGGCCATCGAACGGGCCCAGTGATCGCGACCGCTGTTGTTGTTGATCCGCGGCGTGCGGCCGAACTCGCCGGCGCAGTAGACGATGGTCGAGTCAAGCTGCCCGCGATCGTCGAGGTCCCTGATCAAGGCCGACAGCGTCTGATCCAGGTTCGGCAGCAAGCGAGTCTTGAGGTTGTTGAAGTTCTGCCCGTGCGTGTCCCAGCCGCCGGTGCTGATGGTGACGAAGCGGACGCCCGCCTCCACCAACCGACGAGCAGCGAGCACGCCCTGGCCGAACGGGTTGGCGCCGTAGCGGGTCCGCGTCGTTTCGGCTTCCTGCTGGAGGTTGAAGGCGTTGCGGGTGCGATCGGAACGCAGAATTTCGAGCGCCTGGCGATGGAAGGTGTCGAGGCCATCGACGAGATCAGCCTGGCGATCGTTTTCCGACAAACCGCGGTCGAAGCTCTGCAACAAGCGGTCGCGATTTTCCAGTTGTTCGAGGGTGAAGCCGGTCGGCAGCGTGATGCCGCGCACGCGCAGGTTGCCCGCGGTGCCGCCACGACCGTTGGCCGCGCCGGCGCCTTCGACGATGAACGGGTTGTAGGAGGTGCCCAAGTAACCGGCCAAACCTGCCGAGCCGTTGCGCAGTTCATTGAACGCGACGTACGGCGGCACGCCCTGGGCGGCGGGAACCAAGCGCGTGACCAGCGAACCGAGCGCTGGATACTGGAGTGCCTGTGTCGGCTTGTTGCCGGTCGTCATGAAGACGGTCGCGGGGCCGTGCGACGGAATCGTGTGGGCCAAGGAGCGAACGACCGAGCACTTGTTCATGACCTCAGCCATGCGTGGCAGGTGCTCGCTGATGCGCACGCCGTCGGCCGCGGTGTTGATCTCGCGGAATTCGCCGCGGATGCCGTCGGGGGCATTGGGCCGCAGATCCCACATGTCGATGGTCGCCGGACCGCCGGCAAGCCAAACCATGATGACCGAGGTGGCCCGGCGGCGCTGATTGCGGGCGGGGGCGTCGGCGCGGGCCTCCAATTTGAGAAGTTGCGGCAAGCTCAAGCCCAAGAGGCCGGCGGAGCCGACTTTCAAGAAATCACGGCGGGCAAATCCTTCACAGTCGGAAGCGAAACGTGCCATGGGTCGTGTCCTTGTGCAGCCCTGGTTTCCCCCCACGAATGTCCTCCCTCCAGGGCCAATGACGGAAGGACAAGGCAACTCAGAACTTATGCCGCAAGCCGCGGGATGAGTCTTCGAATCCCGCGGGTCAAGACACACCAAATCGCGCATTTAACCCCAACGCCCTCTTCCAGTTCCGCGAAAAATGAGGGCTTTTTCATTTCTCGGCGAGCCGAACTCCGTAAGGAGTCGGGTTCCGCACCCGACCGCTCACGCGGTACGGCTCGCCTTGCGGTACGGCTCGCCTTAATGATTCAGAATAAACTCGCGCGTGTTAATCAGCGCCCACACCGTATCGGTGAACGCCGCCCGGCGATCGGTCACCATCTTGCGATAGTCGGCAAACGCTTGGCGGTCGCGCTCGCTCGGCAGGCGCGACAGCGTGGCCAGGAACAGCTCGTCGAGCACTTCGCTGTCCTTCATATTGCTCTTGAGCGCCATTTCCAGCCGGCCGTCCGCTTTCTTGAACTTGCCCAAGAGCCCGTCGTCGGTCATCAGAAACAACTTTTGCGGCAACGCCGGCTCCATGGCTCGCTCGCAATCGCACGCCGAAGTGCGCGGCGGCCGGCCGAAGATGCGGAACGCGTACGAGAGTTGTGCATTCTGCAACTGGCTCGCGCCGACTTCGACCGCCTTGACGCCCGGCTTGATCTCAGGGCTCCATGTCTCCGCGGTGCCGAGCGCCGAGTTCAACACATCGACCACCGCCTCGGCCATCATCGGGCGAACGTACGAATGGGCGTAGTTGTTCTTGTCGAGCTTATTGGTCTCGTTCGTCTTCGAGCTGAGTTGATACGTCCGGCTATTGAGGACGACGCGTTCCATGTGCCGGATGTCGAACTTGTGGTCCAGAAAGTCCTTGGCCAGCGCGTCGAGCAGCTTGTCGTTGGACGGCGGATTGCCGAGCGAAAAGTCATCGACCGGATGGACGATGCCGACGCCGAGGTAATGGCCCCAGATGCGGTTGACGAAGGCGCGCGTGAAGAACGGGTTGTCGGGGCTGCGCATCCACTCGAACAGAGCGACGCGCATGTCCTTGTCGCTCTTGAAGGGGATTTCCGGGCCGCCCAAAGCCTTGGCGCCGAGCAACCGGCCCGTGTCGGGATGCTGCAGGTTCTTCGCCGTGCTGGCCAGGAACATCTCGCGAATCGGATTGAGCTGGTTCTTCTTTTTGTCCGCAGCCTTGGCCTTGCGGGCCATGTTCTCCGCGGCGATCAACTTGGCGGCCGCCGGCGAATTGCCGACCGACACGGCGCCGAAGATATTCGCATACGCCCGATATTCGATTTGCGACCAGCGGTCGAACGGGTGCTTGTGGCACTGGGCGCATTCGACGCGCACGCCCAGGAACGCCGCCGCCGTGCGCTCGCCCCACTGTTCGATGGTCACGTTCTGCTGCCGCCGCCAGTACAGATCGAGCGAGGAGCGGTTGGCGTAATCGCTCTCGAATCCACTTTCTGTCTGCTCGTCGATCTTCTTGACGTGTTCGATCCAATCTTCAGGAGTCATACCGTCGCGGCTCGTGGCGCACAGCACGCCCTTGACGATCTCGTCGTAGGCCATGTTCTCTTGAATGCGTTTGCGGAACCAGTCGTGCCATTGCTGGCTGCGCTTGGCCTTGAGCTGCACCGGCTGGCCTTCCAGCGACAGCGTGTCGTTGCCGGTGATGTCGCTGAATTTCGTCGCCCACAGCGCCGCGTGCAGCGGATGGGTCAGCAGTTCATCAATCTTTCTGGCGCGTTTGTTCGCACGCTTATCAGACAGGAACGCCCGCACTTCATCCGGCGTCGGCAACTGGCCGACCGTATCGATCGTGACGCGCCGCAAAAATTCCCCATCGTTCGACAGCCCCGACGGCACCATGTTGAGCAGCTTGAGCCGGGCGAAGACCTCGCGATCGACGAAGTTCACTTCCGGCATTTTCGGATACGCGAAGCCGGCGGGCAATTCGATCGGCACCATGATGCGCACCGGCAGCACGTTGCCGCGATAGCTGACCACGATCGCGGTGCTGCCGGGCTTGACGCTCTTCACCATGCCCTGGTTGTTGACTTCGGCCACGGCGTCGTCATTGGTGCGAAAGTCGCAGAAGGCGGTGATGTCGGCCTCGCTGCCGTCGGAGAATTTGGCGGAGACTTGCACCTGGCGCGCTGCGCCGGCTTTCTTGAACGCGATATCGGGCGGATTGAGAATGACCTTGGCGACGTCGCCCGAGCCCTTCGACCAGGGCGTGCCGCTCGTGATCCATTCGCGGAAGATGCGGTACTGCCACGAATCCTTGCTGAAGCGCATGCCGCCGGCATGTTCGACTTGCCCGGTCGCCTTCAACAGCAACAGGCTATTGTCCGGATCGACCGGATTGATGCGCCGCGCCAGGCCGTCGCGCGTGATCGCCACGTAATCCTTGTCCGGATCGAACCCGAACAGCGACAATCGCAAACCGCCCTTGCCCTGGAACGACCCATGGCATGACCCGGCATTGCACCCCGCCCGGCCGAACAGCCCCATCACGTGCTTTTCGAAATCGACTTTGTCGATCGTCTTGTCGCCCGGCACATTGACGGCCGCCTCAGCTCGAGGCCCGACCCAAACGGCAACTACGAGGATGGCCGCAAGAAGAATGCGCGTGGACATTCCAAGTTTCTCCGAAACGATCCAGGCGGGTTGTGCGATGCAAATTCGGCAGCAGGCGGGCGGTTGGCAGGCAGGATCAATTATGGCAGGCAAGTTTCGCGATTGCAAGGGCTTAGGGCAATTATCAATTGCAGAATCCGGCGTGGTTCAAAACCGGGTAACAATTGTGTGTGTGTGTGGAGTGTCGGTGCATTGTGGCCTAGTCGCCAATTTCTTATGTCGCAAAGGCTTATCAATATTAGGTTTACGTAAAAATGCCACGACTATACCGACTAGGCCAAGTGGCCCAGTCAATTGCACAGTCGCTTGACGCCCGCAACTGCGCGTTTTTGAACCAGGCCCAGAATCCTAACCTCTCATGGTTATGCAACACCGGTGGCGCTCAATGGGGCCGGTTAAGGTGAAGCAAAAATGAGTTTCTTGCTCCGTGGCCGGCGATACGACTGCATTGCAGATTACCATGCTACACTTGGACTTGAGGTCCCGTCCGTACCCTTTGGACAATGTCGATGCATGCCATTGCCCCCGTCGTCCTTGCGCTTGCTGCCGCGTGCCGTGGCGATGCGGAACTTCTCGATTCGGCGGGCAGAGCGCATCAGCTTTCGGAGTGGGACGACACGCCGATCCTAGTCCTTGGCTTCCTCAGCCCCGATTGTCCCGTCGCACGGTTTTATGCGACGCGCTTGCAAGACATCGGCCGCGAGTTCGGCACGCAAGGGGTGACGGTACTCGGCATCGCACCGAACCCGAGCGACGGCCCCGACGCGTTGGCTCGGTTGGAGCGCGATTTGAAGCTCGACTATGCTGTGCTGCACGACGCGGAACAGGTGCTCGCGCCTCGTTTCGGCGTGACGCGGACGCCGGAGGTTGTCGTGCTTGACCGTGAGCGCAAGGTTCGCTACCAAGGCCGGATCGACGATCAAGTCGCTCCCGGCCAGCGCCGCGCCCAGCCGACCCGGCATGATTTGCGCGCGGCACTCGCCGATCTGTTCGCCGATCGACCGGTGCAAGTGCCGTGTACGGCGCCGGCGGGCTGTCCGCTGGAAACGAAGGAACACGCGGTCGCCGAGCAAACGAACTACTATCGCGACGTCGCTCCAATCCTCAATCAGCGCTGCGTATCGTGCCATCGAACGGGCGGCATCGGCCCGTTCGCACTCGGCACGGCCGCCGACGCAACCCGGCGCGTCCGCGCCATGCGCGAGGCAGTCGCCGAACGCCGCATGCCGCCTTGGCACGCCGATCCCAAGTACGGCCATTTCGCCAATGACCCGAGCCTGACCGACGCCGAACGCCGCACCATTGCTGCGTGGGCAAATGCCGGCGCTCCGCTGGGTGATCCTTGTGGTGCGGGCGTCTCGCCTGCACATTTGCCGGTGCAGGCGAGACGCCCGCACCACAATGACGAGAGTGACTGGCGCATGCGCACGCCGGACACGATCGTCGCGCTGCCGCAACCGTTCCAGGTGCCGGCCAGCGGCGTGGTCGATTATCAAATCATCGAAGTCGATCCCGGTTTTGCGGCAGATGTGTGGGTGCAGGAAGCGGAGATTCGTCCCGGCTGCCGCGCCGTGGTGCATCACGCCACCGTGTTCTTGCGCGCGCCCGGCGCCAAGGACACCGCCACGGCCCAGGGCGAACTCAGTTCATTTTGCCTGTGCGCCTACGCCATGGGCACGGCGCCGATGCAACTGCCGGCCGGCCACGCCAAAAAGATTCCCGCCGGGTGGCGCCTCGTGTTCGTGATCCACTACGTGCCCAACGGCGCCGCGCAAATCGACCGCACCGCCCTCGGCCTGCGCTTGCTCGATCCGCGTCACGTCCAAAAGGAAGTCGCCACCAATTTGCTGATCGCCGGCGATTTCACAATCCCGCCGCGCGCCGCGGACCACGTCATCACGCGCAGTCGCACTTTCGACGCCGACGTGTACCTGTTAGCCCTGTTTCCGCACATGCATCTGCGCGGCCGATCGTTCCAGTTTGAGGCAACCTATCCCGACGGCCGCACCGAAGTGTTGTTGTTGGTCCCGAAATGGGACATGGAATGGCAGCATCGCTACGAGTTGCAAGAGCCCAAATTCCTGCCCGCGGGCACCGTGCTGACGGCCAGCGCTCACTACGACAATTCCGCCGCCAATCCACAAAATCCCGGCCCGGACGCCGCGGTGAAGGCCGGCCCGCGCACCGAAGACGAAATGTTCAACGGCTATTACGATTTCTGTCTCGCGGAGCAGCCGGCGCGGTCGGCCTGGACGAGATTGCTGAGCCAACCGGCGCCGTGGGGCGGCATGGCCATCCTTCTTTCGGCGGTGTTGTTCGTGCGCCGCAACAGAATTCAACCTGCGCGGCCCTGACTGTTGCGCTTGGTCAGAATCACATCATTGCTTGCGCGAAATGCCAATGGTGACTCTCGATTCGGCGCTGACGAAGGAACTATCGTTGAGGAAGAGCTTGCCCTCGTCTACAATCTCCACCTGAATCCAAAGGCAATGGGAGACAGGCCATGAGCGGATCGCGCAAAGTCGCTTTGGTGACAGGCTCGGCAACCGGGATTGGACGGGCGGTGGCGATTCGGTTCGCCAAAGAAGGATTGGCCGTGGCGGTCAACTACTCGCGCTCGCAGGGCGATGCCGAGGAGACGCTGGCTCAGGTGAAGGCCCTCGGTGTGCCGGCGCTTCTTTGCAAAGCGAGCGTCGCCGACGAGGCCGCCGTGCAAGCGATGGTGCGGCGTTGCCGGGATGAATTGGGCGGGCTCGACGTGCTGGTCAACAATGCGGGCATGACGCATTTCATCGATCACAAAGATCTGAAAGCGCTGACCAACGAAGTGTGGGACGAGATTCTGGGGGTCAATCTCAAAGGGACGTTTTTCTGCTGCCGCGAGGCGTTGCCGCTCTTGCAAGAGCGCCAAGGCAGCATCGTCAACGTCACGTCCGTCGCCGGGCTGCAGGGACACGGCAGCTCGATTCCGTATGCCGTCAGCAAGGCAGCGGTCAACTGTCTTACCAAATCGCTGGCCCGAGCGTTCGGCCCGACCGTGCGCGTCAACGCCGTGGCGCCGGGTCCGGTGCTGACGCGCTGGCTGGCCGACCACATGGACCACGTGGCCCGCTCGCTGCAAGTCACGCCGATGGGCCGGGCGGCTGTGCCCGAGGACATTGCGGACGCGGTCTACTTTTTGGCCCTGGGCTCGTCCTTGATGACGGGCCAGGTCGTGGTCGTGGACGGTGGACGGACGATGTGACTTCGCTTGCGTTTAGCGCAACATGATTAAGGGATGTAGCTGGCGCTGGCGCTTTGGTTGCGCTAAACGACAAGCCTGTCGATTACTTGCGATGGCGGATTTTAGCACGCATGCGGCGTTTCTTGCGGCCTACTTTGCGGCGACCGCTGCCCCGGCGTCGGCTGCCCATACGACCCTCCTGATAATGGACGTGTCGATCGATTCTTGGTGCAGATGATTATGGTACGACGCCGCCCCAACGGGACAACCGCAAAAACGCGGCATGAATGGCTTGGGGTTCCGTCGATTCATTTCATCAGGTTTTGGCATGGTTCAAAACCGGGTAACAAACATGTGTGTGTGGAGTATCGTGGCATTATGGTATAGTCGCGAAATTGGCAGCCATAACCGTTTTCCAGGTCAGCAGTTACGTTACGGACTCGACAATGCACGAGGGGGCCAAATGGCCCAGTCGATTGCACAGTCGCTTGGCACCCTCAACCGCGCGTTTTTGAACCAGGCCAAAAACGCTGAATGAAGGGTGCCAAACGACAGGGCCACTTGGCCCTGTTGGCCCTGTCGACCTGTACATTCGCAAGTTCAATAATAAATTGCAGTTACGACACAGGAAAGGTGCGACAGGGCCACAATGCCACTTTTGTCGCGCGCGCGCATGATTGTGACCCGGTTTTGAACCATGCCGCATGAATCGCTTGTAGGTTCTTGCAAAGTCAGCTGCACTGCCGAGTTGCATGCACCGGCCCACCAGATGGATTCTTCGCTAATATCCGCTTCCATCGCGCAAATCGACCCATCAAACCCAGTTTATCCAGACTTCTCAATCGTTCAGCATTGCGAAACCATCGACAACCTGGAAATATATTGAAGCCTCGTAAGATCACGTGACGCGAACCGAGATATGCGGGCCGAATCGGGGCGCCGACCGCGACTTACGCCATGACCTTGGAAAACCAGCGCTCCATCGAGAGGTTCCTTTCCGGGTCGTTCGGGGTTGCCGATGCCAGTTCGCGTCGCTATAAATCCCTTTTTGTAAGGGATTGCCCTGTAAGCAGTTTCCGTACGTGGAAGGGTCAGTTTTCGAGCCATGCGTTTTCAGCTTGTCGATCGCATCCTGGAGATTGATCCAGGCCGGCGGATTCGCATGGTCAAGAACCTGACGTTGGCCGAAGAATACCTGGCCGACCACTTCCCGACGTTTCCGGTCATGCCGGGCGTGCTCATGCTGGAGACGCTGGTCGAGGCCGGAGCCTGGCTTTTGCGGATTGCCGACGATTTCCGCCACAGCGTCATCGTGTTGCGGGAAGTGCGGAATGTGAAATACGGCTCGTTTATGCAGCCGGGCAAGAGCCTGGTGGTGACGGCCGAGTTGGCTGAAACGCAGGACGGATTCGCTTCGTTCAAGGGCAAGGGTGAATGCGACGGCATCGCCACCGTTTCGGCCAAATACACGCTTGCTCGATATAATCTCCGCGATCGCAACCCGGCGTTCGCGGCAGCCGATGAACGTATCATCCAGCACCTGCGCAGCTTGCACGCCGTGCTGCGCGGGGATCTGGATGTGAAGGCCGGGTAAACCGCGGGATTCGCTTCGCCCATCCCGCGGCTTGAGGAAATGTAATGCGGTTGCAGGATCAAGTGGCCTTGGTGACCGGCGGCAGCCGTGGTATTGGCCGGGGAATCGTGAAGGCATTCGCGGCGGAAGGGGCCAAAGTGGCGTTCGTCTACCGTGGCAACCAGGCCGCGGCCGACGCTTTGGTCCAGGAAGTGCAAGCGGCCGGCGGCACGATCAAGGCGTGCCAATGCGACGTGACCCATGGGGACGAGGTCCAGAAGACCGTTGAATCGATTGAAAAGGACTGGGGTTCGATCAACATTCTGGTCAACAACGCGGGTATCATCCACGATGATTTGTTTGTGAGGCTGGAGCCGGAAAACTGGAACAAGGTGCTGCAGACCAACCTCGGCGGAACGTACAACTTCTGCCATGCGGTGGCCTACAGCATGATGAAGCAGCGCAAAGGCCGGATCATCAACGTGTCCAGCGTGGCGGCGGAACATGTGAATCCCGGCCAGACGAACTACGCGGCCAGCAAGGGCGCGATTAACTCGTTTACGAAGGCCCTGGCGGTGGAACTTGCGAGCCGGGGTGTGACGGTGAATGCGATCGCTCCGGGCTTCATCGAAACCGACATGAGCGAAGCGGTCCGCAACAAGGCGGGCGACCTGATCAAGAAAATGATCCCGATGCGTCGCCTGGGCCAGCCGGACGATATTGCCAAGGTCGCCGTGTTTCTGGCCAGCGCCGACGCGAGCTACATGACCGGCCAGGTGCTGACCGTGGACGGCGGCCTGAGTCTGGGCGGCGCGGGCGTTTGAAAAACTACTCAATCTCGTTCCCAAGCTCCACTTGGGAACGAGGATGTAAGATCGGCAGGCTGGAAGCCTGCCCCACGGATGGACTCCAGAAGGCATCGAAGTTTTGTCCCCCTAACGTTTGAGGAGATTGTGTCATGCCGAGCCAGGAAGAAATCTATCAGAAGGTGTCCGCGACGCTCGTCGAGGCGCTCAACGTGGATGAAGAAGAAATCAAACCCACCGCGACCCTGCAGGGCGACCTGGGCGCGGAGTCAATCGACTTTTTGGACATTGTCTTCCGGCTCGAGCGGGAATTCAGCATCAAGATTCCGCGCGGCGAACTTTTCCCGGAATCGATCTTCCAGGGCGATCCGGAATTCGTGCAAAGCGGCAAAGTGACCGACAAGGGCCTGGCCGAGCTGCGGGCGCGCATGCCGTTCGCCGACCTGGCGAAGTTCGAGCAAAACCCCGAGCTGACCGCCATCAGCGACTTGTTTACGGTCGCGATGATCACCAATTACATCCAAGGCAAGCTCGGCAACTAAGCGAACGCCCTAAAATCGCAGCTCCCATTGGCGAGCCGGGAGCGTAAGCGACCGGAGCGCTTCGGCAAACGCTCCGGTCGCTTACGCTCCCGGCTCGCCCGTCTAGCGGATGCACCATGCGCTGGCTTTGGATCGATCGATTTCTGGAATTCCGCCGCGGTCAATCGGCGCGCGCCGTAAAAAACCTCAGCATGGCCGAGGACCTGTTCGCCGACCATTTTCCCGGTTACCCGGTGATGCCGGCGGCGCTGATCTTGGAAGGGTTGGCGCAGACGGGCGGCATCTTGGTCGGCGAGGCCCGCGACTTCAAGGAAAAGGTCGTCTTGGCCAAGATCGTGTCGGCCCGATTCGAGCGCGAGGCGCTGGCTGGAGAAACGCTCGTTTACGACGTCTCCATTCTTACGCTGCGGGATGAAGGCGCGTCGGTGCAAGGACGCGTGCACGCTTTCCCCGGCGGCACGACCCTACCGAAGGACTTGCCGGCGCAGCCCTTGGCCGAAGCGGAGCTTTTCTTCGCCCACCTCGACCAGGCGCGCTCGCAACAGTTGTTCGGCGATCACAATTTCGTCTTCAGCGGCGAGCTGAAGCACATGTTGGGCCTGGCGAAGTTGGTGGCGGAGCAGTCGAACCCGGTTTCATAACGCCGCTTGCGGCTTAGCGTTGCCGTCAGGATGCCGCGAACGCTAAACGGCAGGCCCGTTGCATCATCGCTTGCAGGTGTTTTCCATGTCAGCGCGGCGTGTCGTCATCACCGGACTGGGCGTGGTCACACCGATCGGCAAAGACGGCGCCGCGCTGTGGGACAGCCTCATCCAGGGTCGCAGCGGCGTGCATGCGATCCAGTCATTCGATGCGAGCAGCTTGCCGGTGCGCATCGCCGGTGAAATTGTCGATTTTGACGCGAAGAACTACCTCGAGAAAAAAGAACGCAAAAACCTGCGGGTGATGGCGCGGCCGATTCAACTTGCCGTCTCGGCGGCACAATTGGCGCTTGACGACGGCAAAGTGGACAAGTCCCAGCTCGATCCGACTCGTTTCGGCGTCGAATTCGGCGCCGGCCTGATCGCCTCGGAGCTGCCGGAGCTTGCCGCCGCGGCGCAAATCTCCGCCAACGGCGTCCCGGAAAAAGTGAACATGCCGCGCTGGGGCGAGCAGGGGTTGCCTGCGATCACGCCGCTTTGGATGCTGAAGTACCTGCCCAACATGCATGCCTGTCACATTTCCGTGATGCACAACGCCCAGGGGCCCAACAATACCATTACCGAAAGCGACGTGGCGCCGCTCCTGGCCCTGGGCGAGGCGGTGCGCATCCTTCGCCGCGACCAGGCCGATTTCTTCCTCGTCGGCGGCACCGACAGCAAGATCAACCCGCTCAGCATGGTCCGGCAGAATATCTTCGGACATTTGTCGAAGCGCCAAGATGCTCCTGAGAAAGCGTGCCGGCCCTTCGAAAAGAACCGCGACGGCATCGTCGCCGGTGAAGGCGCCGGCGTGCTTTGCGTTGAAGAACTCGAACACGCCCAACGGCGCGGCGCTCCGATCGTCGCCGAATTCGTCGGCTTTGGCTCGGCGTTCGATCATGGCCGGACGGGCAAAGGCCTGGCCCGCGCCATGCGCGCCGCGCTCGGCCAGGCAGGCGTCAAGCCCCAGGACATCGATCACGTGAATGCCCACGGCCTGGGCTCGCCGGTCGCCGACGTTTGGGAAGCCAGGGGCATCGCGGAGGTTTTTGGCGCCGCCGGGATTCCGGTTTGGGCCGTGAAAAGCTACACCGGCAATATGGGCGCCGGCGGCCCGTTGGCGGAGTTGTCGGCCAGCTTGCTCGCGCTGAAACACGGTACGCTGCCGCCGACGCTAAACTATGATGAGCCCGATCCCGCCTGTCCGGTGGCGGTGCAAAAGAACACTCGCCCCGTGAGCAAACCCTATGTGCTCAAGGTCAGTTACACGGACCTGGGTCAATGTGCCGCGGTGGTGTGCCGCGCGTGGCAATGATCCCCGCTTGCGGCTTAGCGATGCGAGAGTCTGCCGCAAGCGCTAAGCCTCAAGTGGCAATGACATGGACATCGAAAGCGCCGACCGTCCGCCACTCCGGCAGGCGACCGAAGATGACCTGCGTCGGGTGTTCACGGGCGAATTCGAAACGCCCCTGAGTTTGGTGCGGAATTATGGCGATCGCCTGGAAACAACGGAGGCGAGCGCCGGAGAATATCGCCTCGCCTATTACGAAGCGGTGACCGGTCGCTGGCACGAAGCCACTGCGCCGCTGACGTTGGCTCAGGTCAAGGATGCATTTTCCGATTACTTCCAAGGAAATTGGAACTGGCATCCGCGCCACGAATGGCGCACAATGTGAAGGAGTTGGCTTGCCGTTTCGCGCTCGCAGTGCTGCCGGCTAGCGCGTATCGGATAGCTTGGATATCATTATGCGACGACGAGTAGTCATCACCGGCATGGGCGCGATCACGCCGCTGGGCCACAGCGTGGAGGCCCTTTATCGCAACCAGATTGAAGGCAAGAGCGGCATGGGGCCGATCACGCATTTCGATGCCGCCACGTTTCCGACGAAATTCGCCGCCGAAGTGACGGATTTCGAGCTGGGCCGGTTCGTCAAGGATCCGCAGCGCTGGCAGTATGCGGGCCTCAACAGCAAGTTTGCCGTCGCCGCCGCGGGGCAGGCGCTCGCCAACGCCGGCGTGCTGGACAATGCCGCCATCGACCGCACCCGCTTCGGCGTCTACCTCGGCTCCGGCGAAGGCGTGCAGGATTTTCACAATTTGGTTTCGCTCATTGCGCTCAACTACAATCCGCAAAAGAACGAAGTGGACACGGCCGGCTTCGCCAAGGGCGGCCTGGAGCGCTTTCACCCGGGCCACGAATACGAACAAGAGCTGCACACGACGCCGGCGCACCTGGCTGACTATTTTGATCTGGAAGGCCCCAACTACAATTGCCTGACCGCGTGCGCCGCCAGCAGCCAGGCCGTCGGCGAGGCGACCGAGATGATCCGCGACGGTGAAGCGGACCTGATTCTCTCGGGCGGCGCCCATAGCATGATCCATCCGTTCGGCGTCACCGGCTTCAACCTTCTGACCGCTCTGTCAACGCACAATACGGATCCGACCAAGGCATCGCGCCCCTTCGACCTCAACCGGGACGGCTTCGTGCTCGGCGAGGGCTCCGGCATGCTCGTCTTGGAAGAGCTGGAACATGCCAAGCGCCGCGGCGCCGCCATTTACGCCGAAATGACCGGCTACGGCTCGACGGCCGACGCCTACCGCATGACCGACAGCCATCCCGAGGGCCGCGGCGCCATCGCTTGCGTCGAAGGCGCCCTCAAGGACTCCGGCTTGCGGCCCGAGCAGATTGGTTACATCAACGCCCACGGCACCAGCACGCAGGTCAACGACAAGGTCGAAACGTTGGCGATCAAGAAGGTGTTCGGCGCGGCCGCCTACAAGACGCCGGTCAGCAGCAGCAAGAGCATGCTGGGGCACTTGATCGCGGCGGCCGGCGCCGTCGAACTGATTACTTGCGTCATGGCGATTCGCCACGGCGTGTTGCCGCCCACGATCAACTATGACACGCCCGACCCGGAATGCGATCTCGATTACATCCCCAACGAGGCGCGCGCGAAACGCATCGACCACGCCCTGTCGAACAGTTTCGGCTTCGGCGGCCAGAATGTATCTTTGATCGTCAGCCGGTTCGTGAATTGAGGGACGATTCGCCGCGTGCGGCTTAGCGCAACCAGCGCGCCACGCGCCATGGTCTCGCTAAGAAGCTGTTTCAAAACGGGGACTGGCCCGTTTGCCTTGGGGGGCCTGTCCCCGTTTTGAAACAGCTTCTAAGCCGCAAGCGGCAACATCGGAGTGACACTCGTGCTGTGGCTTTGGATTGGTATCGCCGTTGGCTTCGCGGGGCTGGCATTCGTGCTGGTCTTCCACGTCTATCTTTACTGGCGCTATCGGCCGGTGGTCACGCGCATCTTCCAGGAAAAGCCGCTCTTTGTCATCCCGTTCGGGCAACCGGCGCCAAATGCCGAGGAAATCGACTTGATCACGGCAGACGGCTTGACCCTCAAAGGCTGTTATTTGAAGACTACGCAGCCGCGCAAGGGGGTGATTTTCTTTGGGCTCGAATTTGGCTCGAATCGTTGGGGTTGCCTGCCCTATTGCGAGTTCTTGTTGCAGGGCGGGTACGACATCTTCACGGTGGAAATGCGCGGCCAGGGACAGAGCCCCGCCCAGGCGGGTTACGAGCCACTGCAATGGCTAACCGAGTTCGAAGTGGAGGATTTTCAGACAGCTCTGGAATACTTGAAGAAGCGCGCCGACGCCGACCCGCGCGGCATCGGGCTATTCGGGCTGAGCAAGGGCGGCAGCGCCGGGCTGTGGCTGGGGGCGCATGATTCCTACATTCGCTGCATCGTCACCGACGGCGCCTTCGCGACCTTGAGCGTCGTCGTCCCCTACATGAAACAGTGGGTCTACATTTACACCCGGTTGCCCTGGGCGGTGAAGGTGATCCCGCACTGGTACTACGCGTGGTACGCCCAAATGGCGATTCGGCAGGTGGCCCATGAACGCAACGTGCGCTATCCCGATTTGGAAGCGGCGCTGCACCGGCTGGCGCCGCGGCCCTGGCTCATGATTCACGGCGGCGCCGACAACTACATCAAGCCCGACATGGCCCGCGAATTGTTCGATTGCGCCGGCGAGCCCAAGGAACTCTGGCTTGTGGACAAGGCCAAGCACAACCAGGCAATGCAAACCGCGAATGGTGAATACAAGCGCCGCGTGCTGGAATTCTTCGACAAGAACTTGGGAAACGCCGTCGCAACGCCTCCCGCGGCCGGCATGCCCGCTCCTTCGCCGAACGGTTCGCCCCATGGCGCCGTGACCAAGGACCGTTCACAAAAAGCCGTCAAGGTGTGAGTGGTCATGTGGCACTGGCTCCTCCGCAAAGTCATCGGCAAGATCGTCGTCATTCCGGTCCGGCGGCGCCTGCGCGCGTTTGAGGACGCGACCGTCCATCCTCAGGCAGTGCAGGAAGAACTGCTGCGCCGCCTGCTCGCCAACCACGCCGGCACTGGCTTTGGCAAGGATCATCACTTCTCAAGCATCGCCAACGTCGCCGATTTTCGCCGGCAATGTCCGGTGGCGCCCTACGAGTACTTCGAGCCGTACATTCAGCGCGTCATGAAAGGCGAGACTGACGCGCTACTCGCCGATCCGCGCATCCACATGTTCGCCCTCACCAGCGGCACGACGGCGACGCGCAAGTTCATCCCCGTCACGCAGCAGTATCTGGCCGACTACAAACGCGGTTGGAACATCTGGGGCCTCAAGGCGTATCGCGATCATCCGGGGCCCCGCTTTCGCCCCATCGTGCAACTTTCCGGCGATTGGCAGGAATTTACGACGGAAACCGGCATCCCCTGCGGCGCCGTCACCGGCCTGACCGCAACCATGCAGATGCGCATCGTCCGCTGGCTCTACTGCGTGCCGGCCTGCGTCGGCAAAGTGAAAGACCCGGCCGCGAAGTACTACCTGGCACTGCGCTTGTCCATGCCGCGCAAGGTCGGCCTGATTATCGCCGCCAACCCAAGCACACTGGTCAGCCTCGCCAAGTCCGGCGACCTGGAAAAGGAATCGCTGCTGCGCGATATCCGCGACGGCGCGCTTTCGGATCGATTCAACATCCCCGGCGCAGTCCGCGCCGCCGTCGCCCACCGCATCGCCCAAAAGAACCCCGAACGCGTCAAGTTTCTCGAAGACATCGTGAGACGCACCGGCACGCTTTACCCCAAGGATTATTGGCCGACGGACTGCCTGATCGGCAACTGGACCGGCGGCAGCGTCGGCGCCTACATGCGCCACTATCCGAAGTATTACGGCGAAACCCCGGTGCGTGACGTCGGCCTGATCGCCTCCGAAGGCCGCATGACCATCCCCTGGTCCGATGCGACGCCCGCCGGCATCCTCGACATCACGACCAATTACTACGAGTTCATTCCCGAGGAAGAAGTCAACAGCCCGCAACCGACCGTGCTCGGCGCCCATGAACTCAAGGAAGGCCGGAATTACTACATCCTGCTCACGACCTCCTATGGCCTGTACCGCTACCACATCTACGACGTCGTCCGTTGCGTCGGCTACCACAACGGCACGCCGCTGGTCGAGTTTCTCAGCAAAGGATCGCTGTTCTCGAATTTGACCGGCGAAAAGGTCTCTGAATATCACGTCTCGGCCGCGATGAAGGATGTGCTGCACGCTCTCAATCTCAACCTCACCGCGTATTCGCTGGCCCCGTGCTGGGATGACGAGCAGCCGTTTTATGGACTGTTCGTCGAGCGCGGCGATGTCAACGGACGCGAGCAATCGGTGAAGCTGATCGAGGCGCTCGACCGCAAGTTGTGCGACGTGAACATTGAATATGCATCGAAGCGCGAAAGCCGGCGGCTGGGACCGTTGCGATTGGAGATCATTCCGACGGGCGCCTGGCAAGCGTGGGATCGCCAACGCCTGGCGCGCACGGGCGGCACGCTGGAGCAGTACAAGCATCCCGGACTCATTGCGGATCCGAAGTTCCGCGAGACGATGACGGTGGAAGAAGAAGTGGTGCCCTCTTTCGTTTAGCCCCGTTTCGCAGAAACGGGGCGGTAAGCGTCCCGCGTGAATACAACATTCCGCATGGCTTGGCGGCAAACAGCATCGTCAAAGCACTGCGCTGATGTGTTGTTTACCGTTTCGCGCTCGCCGGATCCCGCGAGCGCGCAACGGCAAGCCCAGGGGTTGAGTCATGCCCATGGTCTGGATTCCCGCGGCGCTGCGTTTGTTGACGCAACAGCGGGAAACCGTGCGCGCCGCGGGCACAACCGTGCGCGACGTTATCGATCATCTCGACGACCAATTCCCCGGCATCAAGGCACGGCTTTGCGAAGGCGACAGCTTGCGGCGCGGCATGTTGGTGGCGATCGATGCGGAAGTGTCACGCTTGGGGTTGGACCAGACCGTTGGCGACGACAACGAAGTGCATTTTCTGCCGGCGATCGGCGGGGGTTGATGGGCGAGCCGAGGTGCGTAAGCACCCGGGTGCTTACGCACCTCGGCTCGCCCATTGAATCATACCTTCAACATCCCCACCTTCTTCGCATACGGGAACAAGCCGCCCGCATCGATGATCGGCACCACATCGCCCAACGGCTTCAATTTCCACTGCTCGCCGGTCGTGAGGTTGGCGAGCATGCTTTTTTCAACGTCGATTTTCAGTTCATCCCCCGTGCAAATGCGATCGCAGAGCCTTTCGACCGATTCGAACGGCACCAGATAGCCGCCGTTGATTGAGTTGCGGAAGAAGATGCGGGCGTAGAATTCGGCGACGACAGCTTCAATGCCGGCGGCGTCCAGCGCAATCGGAGCATGTTCGCGCGACGACCCGCAGCCAAAATTCTTGCCGCCGACGATGATCTTGTAATCGGAAACGAACTCGTCCTTCGTATGGAACGGCACATGCCCCTTCGGCAACCCCGCCTGCGACGGCGGCACGCTCGACAGTGCGTACTTGCCGAACATCTTGTATTCTTCCGGCACCGCGGGGTTGAACGTCAGGTATTGTGCCGGAATGATCTGGTCGGTGTCGATGTTATCGCCCAGAACGTAGGCACGACCAACTATTTGCTGCTGCATTTGCGGCTGCCTCAAGAATGACGAATGACGAAGCACGAATGACGAAAGAATGACGAATTCCAAATGACGAAAACCACGTCTCTAGTACGCTTTCGCCCCGAATTGCAGGACAACCACCGGTTCGTATTTCGAACTATCCCTTTCTCCATATCGCAGCGAAGATCAAATGCAACTCTTTGGCCTCCTGCCAAAGGGGTCGGGCCTCCTGCTTGAGGGAATCATCGGCAGCGGCGAGCATCCGCAACCAGTGTTTGGTTTCGCGGGCCTCCTTCTTGCATGTCGCGATCTTGAGCCGGAACTCCTTCTTCGAGACTGCATCGTCCGCTTCGCAGTAGTTTGCGCCGACGCTCGTTGCTGATTTCACAATCTGCGTAATCAACGGCATGGTAATCGGCGTCGATTTTACTCGCTTGCAAAATGCGATGATGGCTTCGCCGAACTTCGCGGTCCGCTCTTCCAAATCGTACGCTGGTTGCCTTCCATTGCTTGCGGCCATAGCAACTTCCCAAAGAAAAGACCGCCAAAAAGGCCGTTCGTCATTCGAATTTCGTCATTCTTTCGTCATTCGTGCTTCGTCATTCGTCATTGCAGAGCATCCCGCGGATCCGCGATCACTCCGGTCAGCGCGCTCGCCGCGACAGTCAGCGGGCTCGCCAGGAACACTCTTGCTTCCTTGTGTCCCATGCGTCCTGGGTAGTTGCGATTCGTCGTGCTGATACAACTGATCGGCGTATTCAGTCGGCCGAAGGTGTCGCTCGGTCCGCCCAGACACGCGGCACACGACGGCTGGCCGATCTTGGCGCCGGCGCTCAGGAACACGTCTTCCAATGTTTGCCCGTTCAGCTTCTCCGTCTTCAAGCCCTGGGCAATCTCGCTGGTTGCCGGCACGATGAAGGTGTCGATCTTCACCGACCGGCCCTTGAGAATGCCGGCCGCGGCCCGGAAGTCGGTCATCTTGCCGCCGGTGCACGAGCCGATGTATGCCCGGTCGAGCTTCGTTCCTTTGACCTCGGAAACCGTCGCGCGATTATCCGGGCTGTGCGGCTTGGCGATGACTGGCTCCAGCTTGGTGACGTCGTAGACTTTTTCGAAGCAGAACTTGGCGCCGGCATCGGTCTTGACGACTTCGTATTTCTTGCCGCTCGTGTTGCGGGCATTGACATAATCGAGCGTTACCTTGTCCGGGGCGATAACGCCGTTCTTGCCGCCCGCTTCGATCACCATGTTGCACAGCGTCATGCGTTCTTCGATGTTGAGCGCGAAGACGCCGTCGCCGTCGAACTCCATGGCCTTGTAGGTGGCCCCGTCGCAGCCGATGTCGCCGATGACCGAGAGGATCAGGTCCTTGGCCATCAGGTAGGGCGGCAAGTTGCCGTGGAAGACGAAACGCATCGTCGTCGGCACTTTGAGCCACAGCTTGCCGGTGCCCATGACGAAGCCGGCGTCGGTATTGCCGATGCCGGTGGCAAATTCGCCGAACGCCCCCGCCGTGCACGTGTGGCTGTCGGTGCCGAACAGGATCTCGCCGGGGCGGGTGTGGCCTTCCTCGGGCAGTGCGATGTGGCACACGCCCTTGTATTTGCTCGTTCCGACATCGTAAAAGTATTTGATCTGCTGCTCGGCGACGAACTTCCGCAAGGTGTCCACGTTGCGGTTGGCCATCGCGTCCGCGGTGAAGATGTAGTGGTCGGGAATGATGACGACCTTCTCGCGGTCCCAAACCTTCGCGTCCCTGCCGAACTGCTGATGGAAGACGCCGATGGTCCCCGGCCCGCACACGTCGTGCGTCATCAAGATATCGGTGTCCACCCAGATGTTGTCGCCGGGTTGGACGCTGTCCCGGCCGGCGTGGCGGGCCAGGATGCGCTCGGTCATGGTCATGGCGGGCATGAAGTCGGCTCCACAGCTATTTGCTCGAAACGCACTACAAGTATATGCCAAGGGCACGATTGAAAAAAGGCCGCTGATCCGGCCCTTTCCGCTTCCGTCCGCGCGCCGGCCGTGGTAGAAATGCGCTGAATCACTTTCATGGCGACGGGGCATTGTCGATGAATCGCGGCTCATGGCGCTTCGGCTCGTTCGTCTTGGTCGCTGGGCTGACGGCAACTTTGGCCACGCTGGGTTGCGGGCGCTCCGATCCGGGCGCTGCGGTGACGGTGCCGGCCGACGTCAAAGAACCGCCATGGTTCGAGGACATCACCGACAAGGTCGGCTTGGCCTTCACACACGATGCGGGACCAGCCGGCGCTTACTTCTTGCCGCAAATCATCGGCTCCGGCGCGGCGCTTTTCGATCTGGACCAAGATGGCCGGCTCGATCTCTATTTGATTCAGAACGGCGGTCCCAAGGGCGCAACCAATCGCCTTTTCCGCCAGCGCGACGACGGCGCCTTCGAGGACATCAGCGCCGGCTCCGGGTTGGACATCGCCGGCTACGGCATGGGCGTGGCAATCGGCGACGTCAATAACGACGGCTGGCCCGACGTGCTGCTCACAAGCTATCGCGGCGTGCGATTGTTCCTCAACAACGGCAATTGCACGTTCACGGAAGTGACCAAGCAAGCGGGGCTGGACAGCGTCCACTGGGCCGCGTCGGCGTCGTTTGTCGATTTCGACCGCGACGGCTGGCTCGATCTCGTGGTCGTGCACTATCTTGAATACGATCCAGCACAGCAGTGCACCGGTTCCGCGGCACGCCGTGACTTCTGTCATCCGGGCACGTTTCCGGGGACCATCATGCGGCTGTATCGCAATCGCGGCCGGCAACACCCCCCTATGCCCCCCCTTGCGAAGGGGGGGAACATCGCCATGCCCCCCCTTGCGAAGGGGGGGAGCGGGGGGGTGGCATTCGAGGACGTGACGGTAAAGGCCGGCCTGGCGCGTCGTCCCGGCCCTGGCCTGGGCGTCTTGTGTGCCGATTTCAACGGCGACGGTTGGCCGGATATCTTCGTCGCCAACGATGCTCAGCCGAACCACCTGTGGATCAATCAGCGCGACGGCACTTTCCTTGAAGAGGCGGTCATGCGTGGCTGCGCCTACAACGCCATCGGCCGGCCCGAAGGCAACATGGGCATCGCGCTGGGCGACGTGGACGGCGATGGTCTGCCCGATTTATTCGTCACGCATCTCACGGAAGAAACGAACACGCTCTGGAAGCAGAGCCCAGTCGGCATGTTCAGCGATCGTACAGCGGCAGCAGGCTTGGCTTCACCGCGCTGGCGCGGCACCGGTTTCGGCGTCGTCCTTGCCGATTTCAATCAGGATGGACATCTCGGTCTGGCACTGGTCAACGGACGCGTCTCTCGTTCCCACAGCGCCAAATCGACGGGATTCGACTGGAACGACTACGCCGAACGGAATCAGGTATTCGCCAACGACGGCCAAGGCAAGTTCCGCGATCTGTCGCCGGCCAACAATGCGTTTGCGGGGACGCCGCGGATCGGACGAGGCCTGTGCGGCGGCGACATCTGCGGCAATGGCCGTGTCGATTTGCTGGCCACCTATGTCAACGGCCCAGCGCGGTTGTATCGCAACATCGCGCCCAACGCCGGCCATTGGCTCATCGTGCGCGCGATCGTGCCGGAATGGAAACGCGACGCCTATGGGGCGCTCGTCACGGTCACGGCCGGCGAGCGCCGCTGGACTCGGCTGATTCAGCCCGGCTCCAGTTATCTTTGCAGCAACGATCCGCGGGCTCATTTCGGCTTGGGAGCCGTCGAGCGCGTGGATTCGATTCGGGTGACCTGGCCGGACGGCGCTGTCGAAGACTATCCCGGCGGTCCGGCGGATCGGCGTTTGACGTTAAGCAAAGGCGAGGGAGTCGCACTGAAATAGTCGATGACCGCATCCCGTCCAACCTCTGGTGCCTTGATACGCCGCTGGCGGATGCGAGTCGTGCTGGGCGTCTGTTTGTGCGGCGCTGCCGCCTTCCTTGGCTATTACTTTTGGCTGCGCGCTCCCGTTGTGTTCGACCCATCCGCCGTCGAGTTGGCCGGTGTCGATCCCGCGGTGCAGCATGCGATTCGAAAAGCCACGGAACAAGTTCGAAAGTCGCCGCATTCAGCGGATGACTGGGGGACGCTCGGCATGATTTTCTACAACCACATCTTCGCCGACCAGGCACTGGCGTGTTTCGCGCAGGCCGAACGTCTCGATGCCGATGATCTGCGCTGGCCGTACTTCCAAGGTCTGATTGTCATGTCCTATGATCCACGTGGCGCTTTGCCGAAGTTCGTTCGGGCGGCACAGCTTTCGGAGGAGCGATCGGATCGTCCGCGTCTGCGCTTGGCGGAGTTGTACTTGCAACTGGGCCAGTTCGACGATGCTAGAACCACACTCGAGACTCTCGTGGTCCGACGCGACATGCAACCACGCGTCGCCCTCGGCCTCGCTCGAATCCATTTTCAGCCGGGCGAATGGGAATTGTGTTTGGACTTTCTAAAGCCCGCGCTCGCGCATCCCTGGACGCGCAAGTCCGCCTTGCAGCTTGCGGCCGAAATCCACCAGCGTCAAGGCGACGCGCAAGCAGCTCGTCGCGATCTGGCTCAAGCGCTGTCGCTGTCCGACGAACCGGAATGGCCCGATGAGATACTGGAAGAAGCCGCCAAACACGGCGTCGGCGAAGCAGTACGCATCCAACGCGCCAATAAACTGATCGACCAACAGCGCCTGGCCGAAGCGGCCGAGCAGTTGCAGGGCATTGTCCGTGACTATCCGGACTCCGCCAAAGGCTGGCTGCTGCTGGGCTTTGCTCAGATGAACCTGCGCCAATTGCCGCAAGCCGAAGCATCGTTGCAAACGGCGCTCAAGTCAAGTCCGCAATCAGCGCCGGCCATGCTGAATCTCGGCATTCTCAAGATGCTGCAAAAGGACCACCGGGCGGCCGCCGACTGGTTTCGCAAGGCGATCGACCAAAAGCCCGATGCGCTGCCGGCGCACCTCAAACTAGGCATGTGCCTGAGAGAAGTCGACGATCGCAAGGGCGCCATGGCTGCATTTCGCGACGCCTTGCGCTGCCAACCGCTGAGCGCCGACGCCCACTCCCACCTTGGGGCATTGCTCGTACAGGGCGATCAACCCGAAGCCGCGCTGACGCACCTGCAGCAGGCGATCGAATTGTATCCAAACGATACCGCGGCGCGCAAGCTATTGGAGGACCTCCGCAAGCGCGCCGCCGAGAAGAACTAGTAGTGCGTTCCGTGAATCTGTCGGTTGCCGCCGCTGGCATCCCGCGGCTCATCCATAAGATTGTGAAACAGCTAGAGCAATAACCCACACACCCCCACGCCGCGGGATGAGCGCAGCGAATCCCGCGGGTCGCATCCACCGCAGAAAGGAACCCACCCGTGCCGCACCGTCGCAAGATTATCCTCACCCTCGCCGCCGCCGCCCTGCTCATCGGCCTGGCGCAGCACGCCGCCGCCCAGCGCTACCTGCACGGCATCATCTGGCCCGAGCCGCCGGTCATCACGGCCGGCGACTACGCCACGCAAAGCGCCCCCTCGGATGCCATCGTGCTGTTCGACGGCAAAAACCTCGATTCCTGGAACGGCGTCAAGAAGACGACCATCGATCCCGACGGCGGTTTCACCGTGCGCGACGCCCTGCAAACCAAACAGCCGTTCGGCGATTGCCAGCTTCACATCGAATTTGCTTCTCCCACGGAGATCAAGAACAAGGACGGCAAGCTCAAGACGGGCCAAGGACGTGGCAACAACGGCATCGGTCTGATGGGCGCAAACTACGAGATCCAAGTGCTGGATTCCTATGAGAACAAGACGTATCCGGAAGGCCAGGCTGCGAGTGTCTATAACCAGCGCCCGCCGATGGTAAACGTCTCGCGCAAGCCCGGCGAATGGCAGACCTACGACATCGTCTTCACCGCCCCGCGCTTCGCCGACGACGGCAAGTTCGCCAAGCCAGCCTTCGTCACCTTGCTGCACAACGGCGTCGTCGTCCAGAACCACACTGAAATCCTCGGCTTCACCATGTACGACCAGGAAACCAAATACACCAAGCACGCCGACAAGCTGCCGATCGTCTTGATGTACCACGGCGACCCGGTCCGCTTCCGCAACATCTGGATTCGCGAGTTCAAGGAATTGGTAGGCAAGGAGGGCGGCAAGAAGGGCAAGGAAGGCGGCAAATGATCGATCATCCGCAGATTTCGCCGATTTCACAGATTTAGAACCAAGTCAACAATCGATTTTCAATCTGCGAAATCTGCGAAATCTGCGGACAAACCTGATTCCTCACAACAGCGACGGCTCGCTCGGATCGACGGCGATGACGCCGCTAAACGATTGCAGCAATTCGATGATCTGCAAGTAATCGTTGAAGTGATCCATTTCCGGGTCGGGAACATCCGTCGCCACATCGACGCGCCGGTTGCACTTGGCGATGCCCAGTTCTTCCTCCGAGCCGCCGATATGATCGGCGATGCGGACCGAATCCTCAAGCACGCCCGGCCCGTCTTCAAGCGTCAAATGGATTTCCCAATCGTCGCTCGACAGGGACAGGCGTTGGCCGGTTTGTTCCTGTTTCAATTTGGGGAAGACACTTGCCAACTTCTTGGCCGCGGCAGCAAGCGTGAAATCGGAACTGGGCAAGAGCAGGCCCTGAGCGTGGTACATGGATGGGCTCCCAAGGAATCCGCAGATTGCAGCAGTGTATCGCCGCGTCCGGGGCCAGGAAAGGACAAATCGCAGCCAGCGGCTGCGCCAATTTCTATTTTTCAAAGAACCCCGCGCTGCCCGGTTCGTCGCGCGGCGGTGGTGGCGGCGCGGGCCGGACCATCGGCGGCACGCTGTCGTCGCAATCGACATGCGCAGGCTTGGGGGCTGGCCGAACCATGGGCGGAGCGTCGGAGTCGTAACGCATGGGCCTGGGCGCCGGCCGCGCCAGCACGGGGGGCTCATCCATGTACGCCAATTCCGCCGGACGCTTGAGGAACCACGGGAGGAAGAAGAGCGCCAGCAACATGCCGCCGCCGCTCAGCAGACCCGCCCCGATGCCCATCAGCATTTCGCCGGGCGGCGGTCCGCGCCAAATATCCTGCTTGCCTGTCGTCGTGATGCCCATCACCAATAGTCCGACGCCGAAGCCGACCAGGACGCTGATCAGAATCTTGATGATGCCCCGGCCAAAAGCGAGTACGATGCGTGTGAAGTCGTTCATAGTCGTTTCCCTCAAGTTTAGCCGCGGGTCGTAGACCCGCGCGGGTCTTCGCACCCCGGGCCAAAACCCATCCCCCCCCCCCCCCCAACACCACCCTGCCCCACCCCCCCGGGCGCCCCCCTTCCCACCCCCCTCCCTC